>JADMIO011545368.1_pt1 | contig 45052 bp, 63 predicted proteins | sample 8958161 | NCBI WGS metagenome assembly JADMIO01 (sample SAMN16585339, study PRJNA669376) | soil metagenome | isolation source: Crop rotation soil | place: USA: Cullars Rotation, Alabama | collected 2011
CGCGACAACTTGTCCACGTGGAATTCTAAGCTTAGGATCCCAATGTGCTGGAAAGTACTACGCTGGGTGGGTGGGCACACCCCCAGGGGGGGTGGGGGGTGGGTGGCGGGTATTCAATATGCGGCGGCCCCGCATAAATCGGGCTCGGCGCAATGAACCGATTATCGGAAACCTCGGTCATGCGATAGCGCTATCCGATATGCGGCAAGGCTAGTGCGATCGCACTAGGACCACGGACCACGGTGCGCTAGTGCGATCGCACTAGATCAGGGCGAATAGGCCGAACGGATCATCCGTCGAGATTCCCGATTATCCGAGGAAAGGGCGATAGCCTGTAGGTAGTGAGTAGCAATCCCGCTGCTCACTGCGGTGCGGTCCTAAGTCGATCGCACTAGAGCGGACAGGAGTCCAACATGAGCACTACCCCGAACACCCCGAACGCGCTGGAAATCGCAGCCCAGATGATTGAAGCGGACGGTGCGGATGCACTGGTCGTCGATCTCCGCCGATTGGAGTCGGCCGACGACGCGTTCCGTGCGATCCGCGGTACCGCCGAGGTCTGCGAAGCAATCATCGAGCGGGCGCAGGACCGGGCGATCACCGCCAACAGGACCATCGGGCGCACCCTGATTTGGATCTATGACTCGGTGTGTGACTACGCCGGAGTCCCGGTCAACAAGCGCACCGCGCGGGAGGACTTGACCATCGGCAAGGTCTCCAAGGTGATCGGTGTCAACAAGGAGAACGCACGCGAACTGACAGGGTGCGCGTTCGATTCGTTGGGCGCGGCGATCGAACTGGGTCGCGCCGACGATCACTACCACCGCGAAGCGCGGTTGGCGCTTGACGACGCGGGTGAGTCCGTGAACGTCAAGTCGTTGCGCCGTGCGCTCAACGCCGCGATCCACCCTGAGGTCGTGTCCAACCGCGCCGCGGGCGCGGTCAAGGCGCGCACCGCGGCCATCGCCGCGGTGACCGGCGGATCGGTCAAGTCGGTGGCCAACAAGTCGGGCGCGGACGCGAAGGTCGTCACCGCGGTGGTCAACAAGGTCGCCGCATCGCTGCTCACCCCGGCCGCGATCGCCGCGGCCACGGATGAGCAGATCGCGGCCACCATCTGGGCACTGTCGCAAGTCCGTGACGCGCGCAAGGCTGGCACCGTCAAGCGCACGGTGAAGCGCACCCCGAAGGGTAAGGCTGCCGCCGAGTGACCTAGCCGCAAGCGAGCCCCCGACCTCGATGAGGTCGGGGGCTTTTGCGCGTCCCGATTCAAGTTGCCGCGCTCCCTCCGGGGGCCGCACGCACCAATCGAGAATCTCAATCGCTCGATGACATCCAGCGACCAAGCCTCCTGAGCCTCTAGTGCGATCGCACTAGGGCTTTCGCCTATGCTGGCCAGGTACTCAACGACCGGGCGCAGTTGGCGCTGCCCCGGTCACGGCCAGCATCTGGAGGTTGCTGACATGGCAAGCGTAGGTGATCGTCTCTGGTCTCGTGTCGTCCTGCGACCACGCGGCTGCTGGCTCTGGACGGGCGCTCGGCGCCGGGATGGCTACGGCACGATCTGGTTCAACGGCCGACCCGAGGCCGTCCACCGCGTCGCTTGGATGCTGAGCAACGGACCGATCCCTGACGGCCTGTTCGTCTGCCACACGTGCGACAACCCACCGTGCTGTCGGCCATCTCATCTGTTCCTGGGCACGCCCGCTGACAACACGCGTGACTCGGTGACCAAGGGACGTCACGTGAACCCACCGAATCGGTGGTCCGGCCGCCGCACCACCAACCGCACGACCGCCTAGTGCGATCGCACTAGAAATGGCTCCATCGACCACCACGTAGCGTGCTCGAGAATCTCACTCAGAGTCCAAAGTCCAGGTAGACTAGTAGGTGGAGTGAGAACTACGTCTCCTCCACGGCTCCTAGTGCGATCGCACTAGAGCGGCCCGACCCAAAGGACACTTCATGTCATCGACGACCGTGCGCGTCAGCGCACTCCCTACCTGCAACATCTGCCACGCCCCCAACGCGTACGCCGACTGCCTCGTGCCCGGCTACGCCTGGGCCTACGTCTGCCGCCAGTGCTACGACGACTACGGCTGCTCGCTGGGCACCGGCCGCGGCCAGGAGCTACTGCTCACCCCGACGGCGAACACGCCGTTCAAGGACATGACCTTCGATCGCTGGATGGCCAACGTCAACGCCGTGCTCGAAGCCGCTGTCGGCCTGAGCGCCGATGACATCGACGACTACGACTACCAAGACGAGTGGGCCGCTGGCGTGTCGCCTGGCCGCGCCGCGCGCAACGCTCTGGAGAACGCGGGGTGCGACCTGTGAACGTCATCACCCGCCACGCCGACGGCTCCCCGCGTGAGGTCGAACTGACCCGCGGGGAGCGCGTCCTGTCCAAGTACTTCGACGAGTACCTCGACGCTGGGCTGGGCTGCAACGCTGCGTTGCGCGCCGCGGTCCTGTACACCGCGATCCATCCGACTGCTGAGTTCTCGCGTTGGTTGACCGGTGCCCCAACTCCTAGTGCGAACGCACTAGACGACCAGTGCCAGGCTCGCAATCCCAACGGTGGCGGGCGCTGCCAGCGCGAGGCCATCGACGGGCGCGTCTGTGCCCATCACATCGAATGGGCGGAGGCTCACTCATGACCACCGTGTGCCCTTCGTGCCATCGTGCGCACGCCTGGATCAGGCTCAACCTGACCATCACCTGCACCTGCGGTGCCAAGATCAGCCGCTCGCAACAGCTTGCGCAGCGCGCCCTGTCCACGGACATGCCGCGCTGACGACGTAAGCACGTCAGCTGGCCCTCCCTCGTGGCTGTCCGCCACGGGGGGACGTGCTCGCCCTCATCCCACCTGCCTCGTGAAGCAGGCTGGGATGGGGGTGGGATGGGCCAGCATCAACCAATCCCCGCCTAGTGCGATCGCACTAGGCCCCAACGGACAAGGAGTCCACGTCATGCCCAGCAACATCTCGATCCGCACCATCGCGCTGCGGATGCGCAAAGCCGTCGACCAGTACGAGGTCGACAACCGAATGGCCCACGACATGCTCGCCTGCGCGGGCACGCTCGAAGCCGACGTCCCCACCCTCTCGCAGATGGAGAGCGTGCGCATCGTCCTCGTCGATGCCATCGACAACGGCGGCCTGCCCTTGCAGCGCTGCCTCACGTCACTCGACCACTGGATCGAGCGCGAGCGCAAGACCAGCAACGGCCAGAAGCTGCGCGGTCGTCGGCCTGGCTGGATGGAGGCCAACGATGCCATCGCGGAGCGGGCCAAGGCCATGCACAAGCGCGACGTCACGACGATGGACCTGGAGCGCGAGGGCGAGACCAAGGCCGCGGTGGATGCCGCCCGCGCGTACACCGCGCAGTCGCTGCCCGACTGGATGGACAAGCCGATCTTCCTCGACGAGGTCGATGCCACCCCCGCTCTCGCTGAGCCCGTGCCCACCGCGGTGCTGGCCATGACCGGCGCGATCCGCGTGTTGCTCGACGAGATCGACACGGGCGACTACACCTTCGACACCTTCGACGACCTGGCCGTGTTCGTGCGCGCCTTGCGTCGCTTGGGGTGATCGACCCACCCACCCACCTGCAGTGCCCCCGATCCGTTTGGGTCGGGGGCATTTGCGCGTTCCGGGCCATCTCTAGTGCGATCGCACTAGGACCGGCCCCCCTCATCTCTAGTGCGACCGCACTAGGGCAACCAACCAAGGAGAATCACATGGGCTTCGTGCTCGTACTGCTGCTGGCCTTAGCGCCAGCATCCCTCGACCTACCACCCGAGGGCATCAATGGACCTGCGGCGGACCCACCGACCGCCACAGCTGAGCGCGGCACAACTGTGCAGATGACGGAGACATCCCCGCCACCTCCCCTAGCGACCACGCCGACGTTCACCGACAACTGCGCTGAGATGCACTACTACCGGGCCAACGCTGGGCTGCCTGCCAACTTCGACCGGATCGGTTGGCGTGAGTCCAACTGCCGCAACGAGGAAGGCGTGCACACCTCGTGCTGCTGGGGCTACTGGCAGCTGAACGTGGCCCTGCACCTGCGCGACCATCGCCTCGTCGACCGATACCACTCGTGCGGCGTCTACAGCCGCTTCGACGTGGACGGGGACAACCCCGGCGACAAGGCCCGTCAGGCATGTGCAGCGAAGGCGCTCTACGACGTCGTCGGCATGAGCGCGTGGGCGGCGACCCGATGAACCGCACCGAAGCTGAACGGTGGCAGGCCGACCAACGGCTGCATCCCTGGACCTGCAACGGGGGCAACCCCGACTGGTCGACGCACCACGACCACGAGGTGGTGCTGGTGCCTGAGGACGACGGCTTCCGTTGCCCTGAGTGCAATCGGTTCCAGCCCTACGAGGCGACCCGATGAACGGCCCGCTCGACACCATCTGCTGGTCGATGTACGACGGCTGCATCTGTGGCCTCGAACCAGGCCACGACGGCGACCACGAGTGCCTCAGCGAGGCTCACGAGCCGGAGCACTGGACCACCGAGCAAGCTGACGCGTGGCTGGACAAGATCACCAAGGAGGCTCGCTCATGAGGCGCCTCATCCAGATCACCGTCGCTAGTGCGATCGCACTAGGCCTCCTGCTCCTCGCGGCTGAGGTGCTCGACGAGCACCACCAGCACAAGGAATGGCTCAACTCCTACGGCACAAGGGAGGACTGGTGACCAGCGACCAGAAGGCAGTGTTGGTCATCGCATTCTGCTGCGGTGTCCTCGCAATGGCTGCGTTGGTATTGGTGGTGAACCCATGACCTGGGTCCTTATCTTCGCCATCCTCTGCGCGACGGCGATCGTCATTACCGGGATGGTCATGCGCCATCTCGACGACGATGTCATCGAACAGCGTGCGGCAGCCAGGACAGAGAACTGGCTCAGCGTCGCCGACCAACGGCTGCGCAAGACCGAGCAGGAGATTATCCAGCTGCGCACTCAATGGGCCGACTTCAAGGAGGGCAAGTAAATAGGGACGATCGAGATTCCCGAACGGATGTTCGATCGTGTGCTAATGTAGGTATTGGTGATTCCTCCATCCCAAATCACCACTCCTAGTGCGATCGCATTAGGAGCCCGCCAACCAGAAAGGCAATGCGGTGACCCCAGATGATCGGGTCGCGGCCATCTTCTATCTACTCGGAATCCCCACGGTGTCATACATCGTGGGGGTTCTCGTTTATGGGGCATGGCTGAAACGACCAGCAGTCACGAGGTGCCCGTTCACCGGGCGCCTCTACATCCCGAGGTCCAACCTCCACATCACCGGGAGGTACACACGTCGTCATGGCTCGCGCTGACCAACCCTCCCCCGACCTGCCGTGGGTGCTCCGGCAGAAGGGTCTGAAGTTGTTGGAGATGCGGACCAACGACCAAGGACAGACGGAGTTGCTGTTCAAGTCACCCTTCGGGCCGGTGCGCGAGGTGCACCTGATGATGATCAGCAGCGAGGCCGTCACCTGGAACTACGGCTACACCATCCGCGACAAGGGCTCTCGGACCCGCGTCACATATTCGGGGAAGTACGGAGACCCGACGAAGGATGATGCCATCGAGATCGAGTCGGCCTAGTGCGATGGAACTAGACCCGGCCGAACCGGAGCGGCGTCGGCTGCTCCAACAGTTGAAGGCGGACCTGAAGGGGCTCGCCCGATTCAAGCAAGAAGTCCAACCCAACCAACCAGAAGGGGCAGAGATGCCGGACGTGAAGCTCGCCAGGAGCCAAGAAGCCCTGGCCAAGAAGGCCATCGAACAGCTGGCCATCATCGGGGGTGCCCTCACCCGCGATGACGACATCACCTACGAGGGCAAGGCGTGGAACGTCCCCGCCCAGTACCGAGGCAACCTGAACGGCGCAAGCAAGGACTTCTCCCGCTTCGTCGCCGCGCAGGAGGAGATCATCAACGTCAGTCGGCAGTTCAACTACCGACCGCACGACGGGGCGCACGCCTGCTACCAGATGCTGAAGCAGTACTTCGGCTACGCCCAGACCAAGGCTCGACAGGGCATCTTCGGCAAGATTCCTCCGAGTGAGGTCGACATCTCCATCGGCTACGTCGATGGCAAGGAGCAGCGCATCACCGTGCCGTTCGGCTCGGACATGGTGCTGCCCGGCCTGCCCGGCGCGGTGATGACCATCACCCAGCAGCGCAGCCCGCTGGGCCTCGTCCTGTACTTGTCGACCAACTGCCGTCGGGCCGACAAGGACACCGTCGAGGGGTTCTACAACGAGGTGCAGCGCTACCTCACCGAGCACTCGATCTACCGGGGCAAGGCGATCAACGGTGCGATGGAGTTCATCGACACCGACAAGATCAACCCGGACCTGTTCGTCTACTCGGAGCAGGTGTGGGCCGACGCGGAGACGCACATCTTCAGCCCGATGCGCGACGTCGCGCTGCTGCAGAAGCGGGGCTACGCGTCCAAGCGCGTCGTCCTGCTCGAAGGTCCGTACGGTGGCGGCAAGTCCGGTCTCGGCCGGACCGCTGCCAAGGTGGCTGTCGCTGCCGGATGGACGGCGATCATCGCCAGGCCGGGGGTCGACGACCCCTTCGACGTGCTCAACACGGCCAGGCTCTACCAGCCTGCGCTGATCTTCATCGAGGACGTCGACACCATCGCCGCCTCGATGGACCCCAACTACGTGACCAAGCTGCTCGACACGTTCGACGGCTTCGGCACCAAGGACCTGAAGATGCAGCTGGTGCTGACGACCAACCACGCCGATCGCATCCACAAGGGGATGCTCAGGCCTGGTCGACTCGATGCGCTGATCCACATCGGGTTCATGGATCGACCGGGTGTCGAGAAGCTGGCGGCCATCGTGTGCGGCGACGCGCTGCGCGATGACATCGACTACGACGCGGTGTTCGCCGCGACGACGGGCTACATGCCCGCCTTCGTCCGTGAGGGCATGGAGCGCAGCGTGCGCTACTCGATCGCCCGCACCCAGCAGGTGGCCAACATCTCGACCGAGGACCTGGTCCACTCGCTCAACTCGCTGCGCGCGCAGTACGACATGCAGCAGGCGGCCAACGACCAGCACGAGAAGCTGCCCACGTTGGACAAGGTGTTCCGTCAGATGGTGGCGGACAACGCCAACGGGGCCGACGGCGAGATGCTGTCGGAGATCGTCGACAACGTCGTCGAGAACCGGCTGAACGGTGCTCAGCTGGTCAAGCCGTCCGGCGAGAGGCTCGGGCAGGTGTACACCAACTGAATGGTCGGGGGCCTAGTGCGACCGCACTAGGCCCCCGGCGTGCCCTCCAACTAACCAACCGAGAGGAGTTTCGCACATGGCTGGAGCGCGCCTGCACCAGCAAGCCAAGGAGATGAAGGAGGCGATGGTCCGCAAGAACGGGATCGTCGACCTGACCCCGTTCATGGTCGTGATGACCGACGACCACCACAGCTACTTCGGGCACTGCGGTACGGGGATGAGTGAGGCGCTCGAAGCGGGCGCACGAATGGCCGACATCGTCGGAGCCAGCGTCCTCGGGCTGCGCGCCGACATCGGCATGGTCAACCTGAAGCGGATGATGCTCGTCGTCGAGGGCTTCACCGAGACCATGCCCGATCGGGCTAGCGCGCGGTCGTTGCAGCACGGCCAACTCAGCGAGGACTACGCCAACAACCCAGACAGCACCGTCAGTGAGGTACTGATGACCAACATCTGGGATTACCACGACGGGAAGATCAACTTCACCCTGTGGCTGACTCGCTTCCACTACACGGATCGCTGCGTCCTCGTGTGGGATGAGGATCAGGAGCCAATGAACGACGAGGGAGACAGCCGTGTTGAGGGGCAGATTGCTGCCATTGGAAGGATGGTGATGCGGACATGAGCGAAGACGACGTGCCGATCCACGGATCGACAGAGGAAGTGATCCGGTACCTGATGGACAGGGTGGCGGAAGGACAGATGGACGCCGAGCAGGCCAGCGACCTGGTCGCTGGAATGGTCAACGGCGGTGAGCACACCCATGACGTCAGCGTGGCCTTTCGTGCGGTGCTGATCGCCCTCGGCCACGAGTCGGTGGCGATGCGCTTGCACGAGGTGATGATGTCGCTCAGTGCTGCGGGTGCGGCCTTCCGCTACAAGCTGGACAAGGACGACGACGCCGAGTGGATCAACGAGCCCACCTCGGAGGTTGGCGAGGCGATGCTGCGCGCCAGCATCTGCACGCTGCGCGCCGGGTTCCTCGACGCGCACCCTGCCCCAGATGGCATCGGCGTGCTGATCGAAGGACAGCTGGGCCCGATGGCCAAGAGCAACGGCGTCGCGCCTGACGACGTCGAGAAGATCGTCTCGGAGTTCATGGACGAACTCGACCAGCAATTCCCGGACGTACCCAAGCCCCGAGAAGGCAAATGGTGGTGAAGGCCCGCCGCTCTAGTGCGACCGCACTAGGGCGGCACCTTCGCATCTCCCGGCTTCACACCGGGCGCCGAGAATCTCAATCACAAGGAGAAATGGTTATGGGAAATCGGAAATCAGCGGGCCGTTGCACGGTCTGCAAGAAGTGGGTGGCCCTTGACGACCACCAAGTGGTCATCGACCTGACCATCGCGGCCATCCGTCCCGGCTACGAGAAGGCCGCCGAGGTTGGCGCTCTCGGAGAAGGTGCGCCGCCGGTCGAAGACTTGATCAAGCATCTACTTGACGAAATGCCGATGTGCTCGAAGTGCTGGCACGAAACTGACCGAATCCGCTCGCTGAGCCAGGGGGCTCTCGAACTAGCGGATAAGGCCGCTGGACTCATGTTGCCCGAGGAGGCGCAATTCAGATGGGAGCAAATCCGATGACACGGGGCGATGAAATCCCCACCGAATGGACAATGGTCGATCGCCTTGTACCTGTCGATCTGAGCAATATCGACGACAAGGGCATGAAGGGCGTGGTCATGCTCGGCGTGGCCCTGGGGTGGAATCTCCGCCAGGTCAGGGGCGCTCCCGCGCAGCTGATCTCACGCGATGGCCTGACGCGCAACATCCCGACTGACACTGGTGTACGTCAGTCGGTGTTCTGGAGCCTGATCGCCAACATCGTCAGCCACTCCCACGGCAAGCTGCCGACGAGCGAACTCATCGACCTGATCGTCAAGGAGTCGGGGATGTCGCGGGCTCACGCTCAGGCGCTGAAGTCGCGCGTCACCCACCTCAGCAAGCACGACGTGAACACGCTGGTGATCGCTGACGAGTCCGACGACGACGACGAGTTGGAGTTCATGGAGGAACTGCCCGAGCCCGAACTGGAGGAGGCAGTCCCCCAGCCCGAACTCGTGCCGGAGGCGGAGAAGCCCCAGCCCGAACCGGAGGCTAGTGCGATCGCACTAGAGCCTCAGACCGAGGTCATCGACGGCAAGGAGTACCTCGTCAGGGTCGAGCCGACGCTCAACCACATGGGTGATGGGAATCAGTACCTCAGCCCGCTGATGGAAACGGTGATCCGTCAACTCGTCGATGGCGGGGATGAGCAGATCACCTACCGCTGCATGATCTGCGGGCTGGAGTACCCCTCCAAACGAGGGGTTGGCTCGCACTACCAGCGCCACGTCCAAGCAGGCGAGGCCGAGCCCACGGCGGCGGCTCGCAAGATCGTCGTCAACAAGGTCGAGGGCTACACCCCGCAGGAAGTCCACCTGCCTCGTCAGGACATCCGCGCTGAGCTACGTCGTCTGCGCAAGATCGTCGCTGACGTGCAGAAGGCGGTCGGCCAGGACTCGATCAAGGAGGCCGAGCGCAGGGTGATGGTCGCTGAGCGGAAGCTGGCCGACGCCCTCGCAGAGAACGAGAAGTTGAAGGCGGCCAACGACGCCCTCGAACAGAACCTGTCCACGGTCTACGACCTACTTGGAGAACTGAGGAAGCCCCGATGACTGACATGGAGGAGTACTTCGGCCCAGAGCTATACGTCTGGATTCTCGGGATGCCCAACAGCATGGTGCACCAGATTCAGGACAACGTCTCCCGGCTGATGGAGCAGCTACCCGAGACGCCCGAGGCGCTCGACGCGGCCAGCAGGGTGGCCTGGTTCAACCTGCAGATCGCCAAGGCCTTCGCCAAGCAGATCACCGACGGGGACAACCTGGATGAGAGCGACTCGCTGTGGCGAATCCTGGCCTCGACGGCGGTGCAGAACGTCGCGGTGATGCTGCGCGTCAAGGACATCTTGGAGCCCAGCCATGAGTGAGGAGATCGTCATCATCTGCCTGCCGATCGAGCAGGACCCGCTGCCTGGCTCGTCGATCGAGTTCTGCCAAATCTGCGCCGAGCAGGTCTGGCTGTCGGTCGGCGGCCAGGCCCTGCGGCGCAACGAGGCCAAGACCAAGTTGCTCTGCACCCGCTGTGCGGTCAACGACCCCAGCTTGCCCCTCGACCAGGTCCAGGCGCTGCCCGACGATCGCGAGGCCAAGGCATGGCTCGACCGTCACCGCCCAACAGTTGTCGAAGCGCTCCGCCGCTTCTACGGAAAGAGGAACCCATGAGCAACGACCAGGAGTTCGGCTACGACGTCGTCTGGCAGCAGACGATGGACCAGGGAGCCTTCACCTTGCGAGTGACGCGGGCCGACGAGGACACGGCCTTGCTGCAGGTGATCAACAACAGCAACGACGACGTGATCCTCAGCCGGGATCGGATGCCGCTGGCCTACGGGGCGCGCTTCGGCCCCGACGTGGACGACGTCGCTGAGTGGCAGGCAATCGCTCTCGAAGCGGTCGACGACTGGCTCGTTGACCACGCCATCGACCAAATGAAGGAGGAGAAGGAGCAGTGAGCGGAGAAGAACCAGAACTCGAATGGGAGGACCCGCCTCCCCAGGAAGCCTGGACGCACGACAAGCAAGCGAAGATCGTTGCCGCGCTGCGTCGCAACCGGGGCAAGTGGGCGCTCGTCCACCGCGCCCCGAACACCTCGGCGGCGTCGAGTTGGATCGACTACCGGATCAAGGGTCGAGCCACTTCGTGGCAGCCGATCGAGGACTTCGAAATGACGCGCCGGAAGAAGGACGTCTACGCCCGGTACGTCGGCCCACCCATCAACCAACCGAAGGAGAAGAAGTGAACGCAGACCTACTCAACCAAGTGGCCGATCTGATCGAACGGACCGACCGCTTCAACCTCAGCTACCTCGTGCGCGGTCCGGGCGATGGCAGACGATCGGTCTTCAGCCTCCGCGCCTCGGAGTTGCTGCACAACTGCCAGACCACCGCCTGCGTGGCGGGCTGGGTCAACGTCCTGGTCGCCGGGGAGGACCCCGATCGCTGGGTCGGGGACCTCGATGGCGAGGACGGCTTGGCCGCGGCTCGGGTGCGACTCGGTCTGTCCATCGGCCAGGCCGATCGTCTGTTCTACGCCAACGAGAACTCGGTGTGGAACAGCCAGGCCGAGCGCTTCGACTGGGTCGTCGACTACGACGGCCTGGCCGACTGGTCGGAGATCACCGCCGCCCAGGCAGCGACGGTGCTGCGCGAGGTGGCCTCGGGGGTGATCGACCTGTGAACCATCCTGAGTGGGGCGAAGGCCCCTGGAACCGCGAGGAAGATCATGCGGTGTGGGTCGATGAGCCGACCGGCTTGGACTGCATGATCAACCGCGGTCCGAGCGGCGCGCTGTGCGGCTACGTCGGGGTCGGACCCGACCACCCGCTGCACGGCGTGCACTACGGCGACGTCGAAGTCGACATCGAAGTCCACGGTGGGCTGACCTACAGCCAGGCGTGCCAGGAGGGTGGCGAAATCTGCCACGTCCCCGCCGAGGGACGCGAGCACGACATCTGGTGGTTCGGCTTCGACTGCGCCCACGGCTTCGACTACATGCCGAAGTTCAACCACGAGACGAAGGACATCATCCAGAGCAGCAGCATCTGGGGCTTCCCTGACCAGTACAAGGGCTGGGCGTACGTCTGCGGTGAGATCACCGGCCTCGCTGCCCAGCTGGCCCAGCTGACGGAGTAGCGCGTGCGTTCGGTGTCCGACACCTCCACAACAGAATGAGCCGACCTTCGGTGGTCTGTCCGCAGTGCCACGGGCAGATCACCGGGGTAGGTCGGCAGTCCCTCGAAGCAGCAACAACCAACCACCAGCGGGCGTGCCCGCAGAAAGGCCAACCAGCATGGGATTTCAAGCAGTCTGGATTTGCGACCAGCACTGGGAAGAAGAAGAAGGCAGGCCCAGCCACTACTACCTCCCCGCCGGTCTCGAAGTCGTCACCGGCCCCTGCTACCGGTGCGGCGCGCAAGCGGCGATCCCGGTCAGGCGATTCATCCAAGCCGTGACGCCGGACGACGCGGCATGAATGGCTATTTCAAGAACGACGACCACGCTCTGAAGACGGGGATGTTCCTCGGCTTCCTGCGCGAGAAGTGGGGCTACGCCGACATCATCCTCGACGCGGACGGCAGCTACACCCCACGCATCGAGGTGCGTGGGGCCCCGTTCGGCAAGGTCGTCATCGAAGTGCTGCCGTCAGTGGAGGGCGAAGGATGAAGCACGTTCTCAACGACATGCTCGTCCTCGCCTGGATGGGCTGGGTGTCCGCCGTGTCCTGGTACTACTCGATAAAGGCGTGGTGAGTGAGACACCGCCACCACGACTACATGATCGACGTTCTGTTCCTGCTGATGGTCGCCGCCATCGCTGCCCTTCTGGTGGCAGTGACCAAGCAGGGGCTCGATCCCAGCCACCCCAACCCAACCACCACCACGGAAGTACATCCATGACCTAATCTCGGCGCAGCCCACCCAGGCTCGGAGCCCCTAGTGCGATCGCACTAGGGGCTCTTGCGCGTCCAGACTGATGTCGTGGGCTTCAACTCGGTCGACGTGCGCATCGCCGGGTGGATGATCATCATCCTGTTCGGGCTCCTCCTCGTCTGGCCTGGGAGCAGGGATTAGCCTGCGCCCATGTACATCGGGGGCGGGGCCGTCCTGCTGATCCTCGTGATCATCCTGATCGTCATCCTATTGCGGAGGTAGTGATGGACCCAGACGAGGACACCCAAGAGCACGAGATCATCTTCGGAGACGACGACGGCAGCGACGATGCCTTCGACGCTGAGGACGATGAGCGGTAGGTACCTCACCGACCTGGCCTCGGTGTGCCGGGGCGCTGGGCTCGACGTCGTTGAGGTGAACGGATGGCAGACCAGGGCTCGTAGCTCCGGCGGCTACGGCACCGGGCGCCCGACGACGGTGATGGTCCATCACACCGCGTCGGGCGCCTCGGCCGATGGCTGGGGCGACGTCAACTACATCTGCTACGGCTCGCCGGACAAGCCGCTGTCCAACCTCTACCTCGACCGCCAAGGATCGGTGTGGGTCTGCGCTGCCGGATGCACGAACACCAACGGCAAGGGCTCCGACACCTGGGGCGGAGGCGTGCCCAACGACAGCATGAACTCCTACGCCATCGGCATCGAGGCAGGCAACAACGGCGTCGGTGAGAAGTGGCCGTGGGAGCAGCAGATCAGCTACCTCGCCCTGTGCCGCGCGCTGTGCGACCACTACGGCATCAGCTACAACAACGTCCGAGGACATTTCGAGTGGGCTCCCACCCGCAAGGTCGACCCCGCAGGCCCCTCCGCCTGGGCCGCAGGGTCGGCCTCGTGGAACATGAACCATTTCCGCTCCGACGTCAAGGACTACCTCCCGCCCGAGCCCACCCCATCCCCGCCAACACAGGAGGACGACGACATGGTCCCGTTCTTGATCCGCAACAACGAGACCGGAGGTGTCGCCCTCGTCTACGGCGAAGGCAAGGTCACTGGTCTCGACGGCGATTCGTTGCCCGCGTTCATCCAGCGCTACGGCAACTTCATCGACATGCCGCCGGTCACCTACAACGACTTCGCCGCCAAGGGCGGGTGAGTGACTGACCAGATCGTCCGCATCTTCGCTTGGACGATCTCGGTCCTGCTGGTCATCGACGTCCTCGCCATCATCGCGCTGATGTTCGTCCAACCCGATGCTGACCTGACCCCGTTCGTCACCGTCTCATCGGAGATCGTGGCGATGATGCTCGGCGCGCTGCTTGGCTACATCGGAGGCAGTAGGTCGGCGTGATCGGTTCACTGCCACCGATCAAGATCGACACGTGGATCGCCGCAGGCTTCGTCCTGGTCGCTGCGGCGTGGAGCCTGTGGACCGCATGGACCTGGCGCCAGTGGCGCCGAGGTGTTGATCAGCGCATGGACCAGATCATCGACCTACAGGAGGAACAAGCCGAACGCGGTCGCAGCAACGGCGAAGGCGACGAGGGTCCCCCATAGGGTCTTGGTCGGGTAGGCCACGATCCCAGCGATGACAGCGAGGATCGCAGCGACCAAGAAGAAGATGTCAGCGATGGTCAGGTGACCAGCGGTGACACCATCATCGACGAGCAACATTGGGTCCACCCTTCTTGTCAGCTGGGACCGGCCTGTCGCCAGGCCGACCCCAGTGGTACCTACTTGGAGGTGTTGGACGGGGCGGGGGCGGGGGCTGGCTCGGTGACTGCGTCATTGGCTGCCTTGTCTCGCTTGTTCCACTGGTCCCCATCCGGGATCGAGGTGTCGGCCGCAGCCACTTCCTCGGGGGTGAAGGTGAAGATGTCCTTCGGGCCCTCGTCGCCTGCGGGCTGGTCCTTCGGTGCGTCCTTCGTTGCCATTGCATCCTCCTTGGTGGATGGTGGTTCGTACCCCTAGTGCGATCGCACTAGCCGACAGCCTCGCGTGCCATCGCCCGGCGACGCTTCACTTCGTTCTGGGCGTCGAGGTACTTGCCCAGCGCGGCCGACTGCTTCTGCTTGTCCGACAGCGTGCGCACCGGCGCACCGAAGAAGCGAGCCCACGACTCGGGCGTGCGCTGGGGGTCCTTGTTGCCGGTCAGCCTGGTGCCCCGGTCGTAGATCGGGATCAGCGACGACATCAGGTTGGCGAAGTTGTCCGAGACCTGGCCCTCCTCGTTCATCTGGCCAGGGATGATCTGGGCCAGGATGTTCAGCGGCAGGTTGACCAGCCCCTCCTGCTTGGAGAAGTCGGTGTCCTTGAACGACCGGTCGTAGAACGAGTCCCGCTTCATCAGGAAGTCGAGCGGCGCAGAGATCAACGGGTTGACGTTGGTCAGCAGCGCGCCGGGGTTGCCACCGGCCACCGCCTCGACCACCCCACCGATGTCCGACTCGACCCTGTTGAAACCGAAGTCGGGGTCGAGGTACAGCGGCATCCCCTTGAACATCTTCCCCGTGTTCCACGCCCCGAGGCGGCCCCAGTAGTCCGGCGTCAGCGGATCGTTGGGCACCGAGAAGTTGTTCTTGAAGTGGCCGTAGTACGAGTACAGCCGAGGCTTCGTGGCGATCTGGGTGATCTGCATCGGCAGGTTGCGGGACATGAACGTCCAGAACGGGACAAGCCGCTTCATCGACTCATCCATCTTCGACACCGCCGAGTAGTCGAAGTGGATGCGGTTGATCCGCTGGTACGTCTGCAGCAGGGTGTCGCCCTGGTCGTAGGAGTGCAGCGCCATGCCGAGACGCAGCGGGCCCTCGACCCAGGTCCCGCCCTTGCGGCTGAGCCGGGAGATGGCGTTGTTGGCCAGGCCCGAGCGCATCCCCGCCTCCTCGAACTGCCCGCCCGCGCCCGAGGCGTACATCGCCTTGACCGCCTGCTGGATGCGCTCGGGCTGCTCGGCCAACCAGTCCTGCCCACCAGCACGCAGCTGCTTGAAGACGTCGATGGCCTCCAGCTGGTGCTTGAACCCGACCCCGTCGGAGAGGTTCATGAAGATGCCGCCGAGGGCGTTGCGCACGTGGAAGCCAGGGCTCAGCGTGGCGTAGGTCTTCCACAGGTTCGTCAGGTTGTTGAACGTGCGGGTGAACAGCTTGGGATCGTTGACCGCCTCGGTCACGCGCATGAACCGCTCGTACAACTCCCGATCGACCAAGGTGTCGCCGGTGCGGGCGAGACCCCCGTGCAGGGTGACCCAGCCATCGTGCAGCTGGGCGACGAAGACCTTGGGCAGGGTGCCAGCGCGGGCCGAGGCCTGGGCTGCGGCCAACTCCGAGGAGAAGCTCAGCTTCTCGGCGGCCAGGGCCAGCTGCTCCAACTCGTTGTGCAGCAGGGACTCGATCCCCGCGTAGGTCAGGTCGTCGAGGTTCGGGTTGGCCCGAGCGATCAGCTGCAACTCCCGCGCCTTCTTCAACAGTTCGGCAGGCAGGTCGCCCTTGCTGATGTCGGCCGCAGTCAGCCGCTTGATCAGGGCGTCGTTGACCTTGCGCCGCTCCAGCAGCTGCTGCTTGTTGCCCAGGTCGGTGACGAAGTTCTCCATCGTCTTGACGTTGTTGCTCATCGGGCCGAGGGTCGCGTCAGCGCCCTTGCCGATCTGCTTCAACGCCGCGTCACGCGCTTCCCCGATCACCTGCGGCAGGTTGGCTTCCAGGTCCGCCACCGCCTGGGTGGTCTGGTCGATGACCCGGTGGTGCAACTCCGAGTCCGGTGCAGCCTGTGCAGCGACGGCGGAGATGGCCTCGCGCTCGGTGCGAGCGCCCTCGGGCGCGCCCAGCTTGGCCGGGGTGATCCGGCGCGTCCCGCCCGGCTCCAGCCCAGCCGCATCCCCGACGACCTCGCCCGCCTTGTTGGTGACCGTGGCCTCTGGCTTGTTGAGCACGCGGTCGCGCATCGTCTCGACCAGGCTGCGCTCGCGCTGAGTGCCCTGCTGGACCAGCTGCTCGTGCTCCAGCTGACGACCCATCACGCCGCGGGCCTTGCGCTCGGCGTAGAACTCCCCGCCCTGGGAGAACTTCGAGTTCAACTCGCGCAGTTCGGCCTTCATCCGCCTGGCGACCGACGGCGGTGCGTTCTCGATCGCCGCCTCCAGCGCAGCGGCCTGACCCTGGGCCATGATGTACGGCGAGCGCTCGCCCGAGATGCGAGCGGCTTCGAGGTCGAGCGCTCGCTGTTGCTGCACCGATGGGAACAGGCGGCCGCTCAGCGCGGCGTTGCGGTCGGCGGCACGCCGAGCGGCCAGTGCCTGATCGTAGGCCTGCCAGTGCTCGTCGGAGACGCCCGCCTTCTCCAGCACCGAGGCGGCGTTGTCCAGCTGCTCCTGGGTGTACGGCCCGACGTACTCGGCGGTCTTGGCGGCGAGGCGCTCCTGCGCGTTCTTCAGCGGGGCGAACAGATCGTCGGTGCGCTTGCGTACCTCGGCAGCCACGCGCGCCGAGGTGTTCTCGTCGAGGTGGGCCAGCGTCTCGTCGCGGATCGCCTTCAGGTCTTCGAGGTGCTGCTTCACGGCGCGCTCGGCCTTGTTCGCTGCCTTGGTGCCGAGCCCCTTCCACACCGCCTTGCGCTTGGCCAACTCCGCCTCGGCGTCAGCGATGTCCTTGCGGACCTTGGTCAGCACGTCACCGATCGCCTCGGGGTTGTTCGACCGAGCGCCCTTCAGCCTGGACAGGTCGTCGCGGTAGGTCTTGATCCGCTCGGTGATCCGCTCCAGCTTCCCCTGGATCGAACGGCCTGCCTTGCGCACGCCCTCGAACATGTTCTCGCGCGCACTCAGCAGCATCTGCTGGGAGCGCTCGGCCGTCTCCACCGCCTCGGTGCGCAGCCCCGACTCGACAGCCTGCGCCTCAGGGGTCAGCAGCTGGTCGGCCAGGCGCTGCTGAGCGTTGGTGTTCTCCACCTTGCGGAACAGGCCCGAGGGTGCGGGCGTGTCCTGCGGTGGGTAGTTCTCCGCCAGCATGGCCAGCTGCTCCTGCTGGTCGGGCGTGACAGCCCGCGACTGCAATTCCGGCAGTTGCTCATTGAACGCCCGATTCAGCTGGTCACGCGGCGAGCCGGGGACAATCGGCTGCTCGGGTACGGCAGGGGCCCGCTGGCCGGGGACCCTCGGTTCGTTCGCTGCCTGGGCCACGCGAGCCTCACGCGACTGCGCGGCTAGAGCCTCGTCGATTCGCTGGCGCTCGGCGTCGAGCGCGCCGGTCATCGACGTCACGTACGACGTGCCGGTGTCAGCCAGGTTGTTCAGCGACCACTTCCGCGCGCTCTTGCTGACCGCCTTGATGTAGCCCTGGACGATCTTCAGCGGGTCGTCCTCGTAGACCTTGCCCTTGAACTCGGGGAAGGCCTCAGCGAACGCCCGGTTCTTGTTCTCGATGGTGTCCTCACCGGCGATCTTCACCATCCGGTCACCGATCTTGTAGGACTTCTCCTCCCCGTTCGGGCCGGGCACGAGCACACGCTTGCCATCGAGGTGGCCACTGGTCTGCAAGGTGTCGCGGGTGGTGAAGCCCTGCAGCGCGTTGTAGTCCGCCTGCTGCTCGGGCGTCATGTGGTTGCGGTAGAAGTCGCCCCACTCGTCGGTGAACAGGTTGGGCACGTGGGTGCGGGCGTCGCGCACAGCGACCTCGGAGATGTCCCGGCCAGTGGCGTCAGCGAACACCTGAGCGATGTCTTGGATCGCGCTGTTCAGCGGCGTGATGTTGTCCGGGTTCAGCTGGGACTCGGTCAGCAACTCGGCCGGGTCAGCCTTGCGGATGTCCTTGGCCCACCGGTTGGCCGCGGTCTTGGCCCCACCGTCGACGATGTTCTCCGTCGTGTGGGCCACCGTCTCCCAATGGATTTCGTTGAGCGCCTTCAGCTTCGATTCGATTGGCGCAGACTTCGAGCGCACCGTCTTGTAAGCAGTCTCCAGCCCGAGCGGCGTGCGCCCCGAGCCCAGCTTCTGCAACGACTTCAACGACGACTCGGACAGGGTGTCGCCCAGCTTGCCGAAGCCGATGCGTGCGGCGCGCCCAGGCAGGTTCATCGCCTCGGCCAGCTTCTCCGTGCCAGGGATCACCTTGCCCGTGCCGCGGACGCGCAGCCCCGACTTGGTGATGCCGAGTGCGTCCTTGGCCTCCTGGCTCATCTGCGTGAAGCCCTGGTCGATGCCCTTGGAGAACTCGCTACCGAACTGCTTGACGACCGCTTCGCCCTCGGGACCGCTGCCTGCCAGTTCAGAGATCATCCCCATCCGTCCCTGACGGGAGTGGGGGATGTCCTTGATCTTGACCTTGTTGCCGACCTTCGACGCCGTCTTCTCAGCCTTGGCCAGCGCAGCTTCCAGGTCCTTGATCGCCGGGTTGACGACATCCCCAGCTTCGTCGAGGAACTTGGGTGCAGCCTCCAGCGCGGTGCGCGCCGCGCTCACTTCCTTGGCCGCCTGCGCGCCCAACTCGACGCCCTTGCCCGCGCCTGCGGTGAGCCAGGTCAGCGGGTCGTGGAGCACGTCGAGGCCGAGGTTGCGCAGCCCGGTCAGCCCAGGGATGTTGATGTCGTTGCCGTAGATTTCGCCCGCCCCGTACGTCGACCGAGGGGCCAGCCGCTCCAGCACGCCCTGGTCGTCGTGGGTCTTGGCCGGGTCCATGCCGAAGATGCCGCCGCCGAGGATCGGGGCCAGGGAGTTCAGGGTGTCGTTGTCCCCGAAGGGCTTGTACATCCACTTTTCCCACGAGTCGGGCAGCAGCTTGACGCCCTCCTCCAGCCCGACGTTGACCAGCTTGGCGGGGACGCTGAGGGGGGACAGGACATCCCCGGCGACACCGAGCACGTCCTGCCACCACGGCTTGTCGGCAGCCTTCTTCTGGGCCTTGACCTGCTCGCGCTGGGCCTGCTGCTCGGGCGTGGCCAGGAAGCGCGGGTCGACCAGCGACTCGACGTCGCGCTGCTCGCCCTTCTTGGTCGGCTTCGGCGCGGGGCGGCTGACCGCTCGCGCCGTCGGGGCGTTCCTTGTTGGGGAGTAGACAACGACCCCGCCGCGGGGCTGCGACCCAACGATCCCGCCGAGGGTGGTCATGGGTCAGTAGCCCAGCATGTTCCGAACGGTTTGGCTACGGGCGGCCAGCTGATCGTTCAGCGGAGTGCGCCCCTGGTACGCCAGGTAGCTCATCTGCGCGGCCAGCTTGGCCCGGTCCAACTCGTTGCCGCTCAACTCCTTGCGCTGCTGCGGTGCGTACTTGGCGGTGATGTAGTCCTTGCGCTTCTTGTCCGCCGCGGTCTTGGCCGTGCCGACATCCCCGGCCTGGAGTTCGCGCGTCTGGCTGCCGAGCAGGTCGGGATTCCACAGCGACGTGAAGTTCAGCGGGGTAGCCAGCGACACGTCGCCGCTCGTGGTGACGCGCACCTTCGGCTTGGTCGACTGCGTCTTGGTGGCCGAGCCCTTGGGCTCCCACTCGGCCGAAGCCACCTTGGACAGCACCTCGGGATCGTTGACCGCGCCGACGCCCTGAGCGGTGACCACCGAGCCGAGGCCGGTGTCGTACAGCAGCGGGTTGCCCTGCGCATCGCGCGCCACGACCTTCCAGTCGTCAGGAATCTTGGGCGGAGCCGCCGGGGCCAGCGCGGCCGAGCCGGTGAGGGGGACGTCGGGGCGCACCCCGTTGAAGGCGGCGACGTAGGGGTGAGCGCTGTCTTGCGGGGGGGAAGGGACGCCCGGCCGACCCAATCCGAACGGCTGGCCAGCCATCGTGCCAGCCCCGCCGCCTAGTGCGTTCGCACTAGGAGCCTGGAGGTTGTCGAACGAGCGGAACGGCTGCGCTGGAGCGCCGAGCACTGGTTGAGCCGGTGCCTGGAAGTTGTCGTTCCACGCCTTCATCAGCGCCTCGAAGTTGCCGCTCGCCTTGTCCGACGCCTGCTGGGCGGGCTTGACCAAGCCGGACAGTCGGTCGATGTCCGCCTGACGCTGATCTGCTTCGGCCTGGGCCTGACCGGGAGCGAGGCCGAAGGCCTGCTGCTGCATCATGTCGACGTACTTGGGGTCGTTGTACTGCGCCGTCGGGTAGGCCAGGCCGAGCTTGTCGGCTGCCTGCATCTGCTCGGTCTTCTGCTCCTCGTAGCCCTTGTAGTACTGCTTGGTCGTCGGGTCGTAGTAGCCCGACGTCTTCTGCAAGGCCAGGTCCTGGGCCACGCCCTTGAACATGTTGTTGGCCTCATCGAGCAGCGCCGAGGTATTGAACGCCTGGTTGAAGTCAGCCTCGGTCCCACCGGCGGTGAGATCGGGTGGCTCGACGATCCCCGCTGCCTGGTCCTTGCTCGGCACCGCAGTTGGCAGCGAGGCGAGCAGACCCGGCGACGCCTTGCCCTGCTTGACCGTGTCCTTCAGCGTGGCGAACGCGGCCGGTCCGGTCATGCCCTTGTTGAGCATCAGGTCAGCCATGAACGACAGGTAGTCGTCGCTGCCCGCCCCGGCCAGGGCCTCGACGTAGGACAGGTTGTTGAAGGTCATCGGGTCCCCGACGCCCTTCTTGGTCGGAGTCCACGCCGTCGGGTCGGTGGCCTGCGGGCCGGTGATCCACGACAGCATGTTGTTGCCCAGGCCGCCCGAGCCGGTCAGGTCCTGGCCGAAGTTCAGCCGCTTGGCCTGGGTCTCGACGTTGTACGGGTTGGGCTCACCCTTCGAGTTGGTCGACAGCGGGATGCCGCCGATCATCTGCGGCAGGTCGAAGGCCATGTCGCTGATCTCGGGGGCGAAGGTGCCTTGGGCGGAGACCGGGTTGCCCGAAGCCATGTCCATCCCCATGGCGCGCATGATCGCCTGCTGGGTCACAGGGTCCTGCATCCGCAGCCACGGCTCGAACTGCGGGCTGCCGATGTCGGGCATCTGGCCAACGGGCCTCGGGGTGGAGGGCATCGAACCTCCTAGGTCAGGCCGACGGCGGCGTAGTCGGGCAGGTTGAGACCGCTGCCCATGAGCAGCGGCAGCAGGTTGGTCAGCTGCGACAAGACGTTGTTGTAGTACGCCGTCTTCTGGGCGTTGTTCGTGTCGCCCACCTCGTTGGCCCGCTGCCAGTTGGCCAGCGCTGCCTGAGTGTCACCCTGGTACCGGGTCTGGGCGTTGAGCAGGGAGCGGTCGTCGGCGCGCTGCTGCCAGGCCTGCTTGGCCTGACCCTCCTGCAACCCGATCCCCGTCTGGCCCTGCAACTGAGCCATGTTCAGCATGTTGTTCGTCCAGTTGCGATCGGTCTGCACCGCGCCGAGACGATTGCGCTGGGCCGAGTCCTCGTTGGCCCCGAGCAGAGTCAGCAGGTTGCCGAAGGCTTGATCGCCGTTCTGCCCCTGACGGTAGGTCTCGTCAGCCATCTGCGGGCTCTGACCCTGCGACTGGAGCAGGCGCTGCATCGCCAGCTGCGTCCGGCCGGGGGCGTTCTGACTCGTGGCATAGGTCGCGCTGGCGTACGGGTTCTGGTAGTTCGACTGCAGGTAGTTGCCCAGCGCGTCGTACGCCCCGCTCGCGGTGGCCCGGTCGGAAGCCACCGCCTGGCCGAGCGAGTTGCGCAGCATGTCGTACTGCGCGTTGTCGAACGGGGAGATGTTGACGTCGCTCCACTGCGGCGCGTTGTACGCCGCGAACTGATTGTCGTACGGCTTGGCGTTGCGCAGCATCGACGCGTACCAGTCCAGCTGACCCTGGTCCAGGCCAGCCGCTCCACCACCGCCGCCACCACCGCCACCACCGCCGCGGCGCGCCCCGGTGCCACCCGAGTACGGCGCCGGGTTCTTGATCCCGTTGTTAACGACCCCCGACGTTGGGTTGACCGACTTGTAGATCGACCACTGGTCGGCCTGGTTGTACTGCTGGTACGGGGTGAACCAGCTGCTCGTGTTCTTCGGATCACTCTGCTTCAGGTAGTCAACGACCTGCGGCGTATCCCAGGGATCGCCGTAGGCGCTGCTGCCACTGCTGTTGGGCATGGGTCCTCCTAGGCCTGGCCGAAGTACGGCCGCAGCATCGAGATGCCGAGCGCAGCGTTGGCGATGTCGCGCTGCTTCTGCGTCTCCAGCGCGGCCAGCTGGGTGCGGTAATCGGCCTGCTGCTGCATCCCGGTGAGATCGTATTGCTGGAGCCCCTGGGCCAGGTCCTGCTGACCGCGGGCGTAGTTCTGGGTGTAGTCCCCGAGGTAGTTGCCCATCGCCCGGTGCTGCGTCCCCGACCTGATCCCTGGCCCCGCCAAGCCGCGCTGGTTGTACTGCGCGTAGGCGTTGGGCAGTCCCCGGTTGAACTGCGACGTCATGTCCCCGAGGCTGCGCTCGCCGCGCTGCTGAGACAGGAAGCGGCCGTAGGCGTTCGACGCCTGGTCGGTGTTGAACCGGTACTGAAGGTCGTTGGCCTGGCGCTGGTAGCTGCCGGTGTCGACCCCGTAGCCGTAGTCAGTCAGTGCCATCGCTCACCGTGCCTTCCTTGTCGCTCACAGTGGTCACTTGGCTTTGATGATGAACGCGATCGCGTAGTACGGCGGCAGGTTCGCCCCAGCCCCAGCCGCTAGCGACCCAGCCTGACCGCTGCTGCCATTGAGGGCGGGGACGGTGTGGGCGTGCACGCTGTTCTGCTTCATCCACGCGGTGTTGGCAGGCAGGGGGTGCAGGTGGTCGGTGACGGCGTGGGTGTGCGCCCCAGCGACCGAGTCGAACGGGGTGATCGAGTAGCCGCTGCCACCGATCTGAATCCCCGCCTCGGTGCCGGAGACACCGTCGACGATGAATCCTCGCGATCCGCCGACAGGCACAGCGTGCTGGTGGTTGCCGTCGTTGCTGGTGCTGAGGGGACGGTCAGAGGCACCAGTCGTTCCACCGAGGTCGTGGTAGTGGTTGGTGTCCGTAGAGGTGACGTTGCCGTGATCGTGGTTGATCGTGTGGCTGTGGACCAGCAGCTGGGCATCGGCTGAGCCACCGGTGGTGTGGTGGCTGTAGGCCGCGCCGCCACCGATCGGCAGGCGATCGACCAGCGCGGGCACGTTGAACCGACCGGCTGTCGCCCCCATCACCACGGCGAGTTCGGGGTAGGTCGTCGCCTGGTACTCGGTCCCATCACACAGCAGCCAGATGCCACCAGGCGGGGAGGTCGTCCCGCCGTACATCATCACCACACCGATCGGCAGCTGCTGATCGACGTACTGCTTGGGCGCCGCGTCGAGGGCGGCAACCGGGTTGCCGACCAGCTTCAACTGCGCGGTCATCGCCACGGTCCCAGCGCGGTCGATGACCTCCTGGTTCGTGTACGACTCGATCATCCGGTAGTTCGACTGCACCGGATTGGCGTCGACCGGATCGCCGTTGACGATCGTGTATGGCAACGCGAGAGCCATCTGTCCTCCTACGTCCTGAACCGCTGCACGGTGGTCTTGACGATGATCCCATCAACGCCCCACTTGCGCATCGGTGTACTCGCTGACGGCAGCACCTTCAACTGCAACGACGAGGCATGACCCATCGGGCCACCACGGATCAGCGCAGCGCCACGCTCTACTGCACCCCACGTGGCCCCCGCCTCCCCCCAATCGAGACCGCCGGTGTCAGCCGAGCCGCTGGCCGACCAGACGTTGCCCTCGAAGGTGGTGCCAGGGACCAGGCCGGTGCGTCGGGTCGTGGTCTCGTCGTAGTCGCGGAACTGCTCGACCAGCAGGTCGACCTGGTGGGGCACGCGGCGGCAGATGAACATCGGGCGGCGCCACGACTTGCGCCGATCCGGCCAGCCACCATGCATCCACCGGGTGCGGTAGTAGGCCTCGAACTCCTGCCTGTCGCTCCCCCCCTCGACGGGCAGCAGCAGCTGGTCGTAGGCATCGTCGATCAGGTCGAGCACGACCATCGTCGCCGTCTCCGTCGACCAGAACGCAGCGAGAGGGAACTTCGACTGGATGTCGCTGCCGTCGACCACCGACGACACCGCGCCGTGCGGCGAGTCGTACAGCATCCACGCGCCCTGACCGACGTCAGTGTCGAAGACGAACAGCGAGCGCGGCTCAGCCATCGCCCCGGCTGGCTGCCACGGCACGGAGACCCACAGCTTGCGGTTGGCCCAGGAGATGAACACGTTGTTGAACGCGGTGATCTGGGTGAGCGCGGGCTTGATCTTCTCGCTGATGTAGGTCGGCTCGCCTCCGGTGTAGGCGTAGACCCCGTTGCGGTTCGACGCCGAGAAGAAGAACACCGCCGTCTCGCTCTTGGTCGTGGCGGTGATCGCCGGGCAGCCGATCGAGGAGGACACCAGGACCAGCTGCCACGACTCATCGCCGTAGCCGTAGAGCGCCCACATCGAGGTGGTCTTGAAGATCAGCAGATGGTCGCGGTACGAGATGATCGCCGTGATCTTCCCGCCGTACGCGTCGATGTCGATGTAGTCGTCTTGGCGCCACGAGTCCGGCCGGTTGGGGTGCGACCAGCGCAGACGCGTGTTGTAGTGGAACCCGGCCTCGGAGATGCGCGCCGTGAACATGTAGCCCGCGTGGGCCTCGCACAGGCCAGCCGACGGCATGGTGTTCACCGTCGGCGCTTCCACCTCAGACCACACGTCCTTGGCCAGCGCGGTCAGCGACCCATCGGGGTTGCGCCGCCAGGCGGTCTGGTCCATCCCGCAGGCGATGTAGACGTCCTCCCCCCAGGAGACGAAGTCGGCTCCCTGCGGGATGGCCTGCGCGTTGGGCCCGACCATCGCGGTGAACGCCCCCGACTCGGGCGCCTGATAGATCGTCCCGTTGTTGACCACGAACACCGTCTGCTCCCCGGTGCCGACCGTGTGCACCGTGGCGTTGCGCGGCTGCCACGGTGAGATCGCAGCGATGTCCGACGGCCCCCACCGCCGCCAGCCGCGCCGGGTGGAGAACCCACTGCGCGGATCGAGGTCGATGTTGAGCATCCCCGGCGACTCGTTGTCGGCCAGCGAGAACTGGTCGGTCGAGTAGTTCAGCCCACCGGTGAAGTCGGTGAGGTTCTCGGGGACGAGCCGGTTCCCGCTCATGCCGGTGGGATCACCGTGTAGCTCGTGTAGCCGCCGATCGGCGCGCCGCCGTGCATCACCAGCGGGCGGTTGTGCGACGGCTCCAGGATCATCTTCGCCGCCTGGCTGACGTCGCGCGTCCAGCGGGCCATGTAGATGCCCTCCATCACCTCGTCCTCCTCCTTGGCATAGGCCAGGCCGAGGGCGAAGTAGGCCAGACAGGCGTGCAGCCGCGGGTCCATGTCGGGGATGGAGGAGGCTGCGTTGGCCCACACCGGCTGGCGGTAGCCGCGCAGCACCAAGTCGTACGTCGTCTCCAGGGTGACCTGCGGCCACAGGTACAACTCCCCGCCCCAGATCGAGAAGTACGCGGGCTTGCCGGTGTTGGTGTTGACCCCGAAGTGCTGCTCGGCCGACTCCTGGTCGATCTGCACCAAGCGGAAGCCGTCATTCAGACCGATCACCGAGAGGATCGTGGGAATGCTCAGGTCGGCCGGGAGGGTCACCGAGGTGACGTTGGCGACCTTGGACAGCTGCCACAGCATCTCGTTGCGCGGCCACATGTTGGTGAACAACATGGTCCGGTCGAAGGCTTCCTGGAGGTACACGTTGAGGATCGTGTCGGGCAGGTCCCGGTCGTCAACGTCCATCTGCGCTCGGACGTAGTCACGCAGTTCCTGGACGTCCATCACTCAGCCTCGTCCTTGGGCTGATGCCAGCGGCAGTACTCGCTGTCCTTGCGGGCGGGCGCCCGGCAGGTGTCGAGGACGCAGTTGCGTCGGTTCTCCGGCTGGAGGCGTGCCGTCGCTGCCTTGTAAGTCTCCTCCCTGGCCGCCTTGATCTCCCGCTTGGCGGCGAGGGCGGCCATGCGCTGTTCCTCGTCGGCCTTGTTGCGCGCGTCCCAGTCGATCATCGGGGCGGTGGACAGCAGCCCGGCGCGCTGGACGTTGGGACCGGCCGACTCCGCCAGGTTGGTCGCTGTGACCGGGTCGCCCCACGCCTGAGCGAGGGGCTTGACGTTCGGGTTGCTGTGCGCCGTAGCGACGTGGATTGGCTCGAACCTGGACACGCGACCTCCTTGGTCGAAGTGGGGCCTAGTGCGATCGCACTAGGCCCCATCCAACTACGGAGTGAAGGTGGCGCCAGTGATCTTGGCCAAACGCCGACGGTTGCGGATCGTCGAGTTGCCGTAGGTCGTGATGAACGACACCCGAGCATCGAGGGCGAAGCCGGTCGGCACGGCCGCAGCGGTCGGAGCGTTGCCACCCGAGCGCGGGTTCGACGTGGCCGTGTCCATGCCGAGGTTCGAGGAGAACGGCGTCTGCTTGAAGTTGCGGTCCGAGTGGATCGTCAAGCCGACGTACTTGTTGTTCAGGAACAGCGCTGCTCCGGCCGGGCAATCCGGGTCGTAGTAGATCGGGATGTTCTTGAACATCAGGTTCTGGAACCCGAGGTTGGCCTTCGCCGTGTCGGTGTAGCGGACCTGCGGGGTGAGCGATCCCTCGTACGCCTCGAAGATCGTCGAGTCGGTGAAGATCGCATCGGGCTTGTCCGAGCCACCATCGCTGGCGAGCATGTAGGTCCGGCGGAGCAGCTTCTCCAGGCCAGCGCCGTCCATCGCGCCAGCGGCCGGGAGGCCGGTGACCGGCTGGCCGACCGAGTCGGTCCCCGTCATGGTCGTCGCGTTGATCGTCGTCGAGCGCCACTGGTTGGAGATGTCCGGGGCGGCCGACGGGGTGATCCCACCAGCGGGAGCGGTGGCGTCGATGATCGAGAAGAACGAGTCGAAGTCGGTGTCGGGCTTGGCGTTGGCGCCGCGGGTGCCGTAGAGCATCCGGGACAGGATCGACTTCAGGGTCTCCTCGGCCTGCATCACCTTGGCCTCGACCAGGTTGACGACCTGCTCCTTGCCGTTGTTCTGCGCCTCCTCCAGGCCGGAGATGATGATCGTCGCGTACAGCTGCTTCCAGGGGAACTGGGCGGCGGAGATGCCGCCGACAGCGTTGACGTTGATCGTCTGCCACTGGCTGTACGAGTCAGCGTCGCCAGGGCCGAGCAGCAGGGGCTCGATGATCGAGTAGCCGCCGTCAGCGGTCTTCACTCGGCCACCGCTCATCAGGTACTCCAGCAGCGGACGGCTGTTGAAGATGTTGTCCGTCAGGGTCTTCCGATAGTTGTGCATCGTGGTCGACAGCACGACGTCCCACGTTGCAGGGACATGGTTCGCAATGGGCATTGCTCAGCCTTTCGAGGGTGAGCGCTACATCCCCGCCTGCTCGAAGGCAGCTTCGATGGACTCGCGCAGCGTCATGGGGGCCCCAGTGCTGGCGCGGTCGGTGAGGTTCCCTGCCCCTTGACCATTCGAGATGACTTGACCCGCCGCGGTCTTGGCCGCGACGCGCTGCTGCTGCTTGGCCGCCTCGGCGGCTTGCTGGGCCTGGTAGGCCTGCACGCTTGCTTGGATTCGGTCGAATGCCATCGTCTTGTAGATCATCGGGAGGGCTTCGATGCCGAGGTTCTGCTGGTACGCAACGTTCACCACGGCTCGGAGGTCCTCATCGCTCGCTCCGAACTGGGATCGGAGGCCTTCGATCGTCCGATTCAGCTGCTCGTCCGTCTCCCGCTGGTTGATCCGCTGCTCCAGGCTCAGCCGAGCCTGACGCTCCTCGTACAACTGGCGCTCCAACGGATCATCGAACTCTGGCTCCGGCTCAGCTTGCTGCTGGGCTGGGGCGTACTGCTCGGTCAGGAGGCGGAGGGTCCTCGCCGGGTCTGCGGCCAGCGCCTGCTGGATGCGCAGCCCCAACTCCGCTTCCTGACGCTGCTGGGCAACCAGTTGCGCCTTGCGGGTGTAGTCAGCCTCACGGCTGTACCCGCGGATCGCTTCGCTATAGGGGACTTCGACGTCTTCCCCGTCGACACGGACTCGCACGTAGCGTTGGTCCGGGTCATCGACCTCGACGTACTGACGGGCAGGTGACTCGTCTTCACCTTGGCCCTCGATTACTTCTCCCGCAGGTGCGATGTCCCCGTCGTATCCGGGATCACCCTCGGTGTCTGCCCCGCCAAGGGGCTCAACTTCCGACACGCAGACTTCCTCTCGGCTTGGTCTGGAGCCGGATCATAACCACTAGCCAGGGGCGGGGCCAGCACCCTGCATCTGCGAGAGCAATTGCATCAGTACCTCTGGAGGTAGCTGGCTGGGATCAACGGGGGGCGGGCCTCCGGGAACAACTTGGCCTGGCGGCATCGGCGCGCCCGGCGAAACCATGTCGGGCGGCATCCCCGGAGGCATCGCCCCCGCTGGCATGGGCTGAGGGCCAGCCGCTGGGGCCCCGCCCTGCGGAGGTGGCGCAGACTGCGGAGGCAGCTGGCCGGGAGCGTCATTGGGGTCTTGGGTCGGGGCGTTCATCGGCTCATTGGGCTGCGGCGGCGCACCACCCTGGCCCTGGTCAGGCGGCGGCTGCATGACCAGGCCGGAGACGTCCTTGATCCCGAAGCCCTTCTGCAGCACCTGCATGTACAGGCCGACCGGGTTGGCCACGCCCATCTGCAGGAACGGCATCGAGGCATCGACCAGCTGCAAGGCGGACTGGCGGCGGAAGGTCTCGTTGACCGGCTCGGTCGATCCAGCAGCCACCTCGTAGTCGAACTCGCCCTGGATGAAGTCGGCGTCGTAGTTGACCCACGCCTTGCCCGGCATGGTCACGATCCGGGCGACCTGGTCGCCGGTCATGAACTGCTGGAGCAGGCCGATCAGCCGCTCCCCGATCTGAGCCAGCATCGACTCGACCTTGGCCAGGCGATCCTGCGAGCGGCTGTTGGCCGAGTCCTGGATCATCGCTGCCTCGGTGGCGGTGCGCTTGACGTTGGCCTGCGATGCGGCGCGCTGGTAGTCGCTGACGCCCGAGACCCTGTCCAGGTCGGCGGTGATCAGACTGGACTGGTCGTAGAAGTCCGACGGGGTGATCACCGCCGGGAGCGGGGTGATCACGTTGGTGATGTTCCCGTCCGAGACGACGGGGATCATCGTGTTGTCGATGTCCGATTCGAGGGCGGCCACGCCGTCGCGGTCGAAGGCGTCCTTCTCGTACAGCCACTTGCGCTGGAACCGCTTGCGGTGGTTCATCATCTGGCTGCGGGTCTCGTTGAGTTCCAGCTGCAGCGACTCGATCTGCTCGACGTCACCCATCGTGTAGAAGTAGTCGGGCACCTCGTAGCCGCGCAGCATGACGAAGGGCTGGCCCATCGCGTAGGGCATCTTCTTCGGCTTGATCAGGAACAGGCTGTCCCGGTTGTCGCTGTCGGTCTCCGACGACAGGGAGAACGTGCTGACCGTGTTGCGCTTGACGTCGTAGTACTCGATCACCTCGACGAAGCCGAGCGGCTTGTTCTCCTTCGAGTCGTTGCGTGCATCGGCGTCTCCGTCGCCCGACCAGCGCGACCACTTCTTGGTCGACACCTTCTGGCGCGCCACCGGCGAGTAGCGACCGTCGACCTTGACGTCCTCGACCGGGCGCCAGATGCGCTGAGCCACCCACGACCATTCCTTGGGATGGCGTGCGTCGGGATCGACGAACATGTCGAACACGGACATGCGCTCGACGAACGGCCGGTCGATCTGCACGTTCATCTCCGACTCGACGTTGCCGTCAACCGGGTCGCGGTCGTCGATGCCGTAGTCGTCGCCGTAGTCCTCGACCGTCGCCGGTGCGTCAGCGTCGCCGTCGCGGACCTTCTTCTCCTCCGGCGGCTTGGTGAACTTGTAGCCGATCTTGATGTAGCCGTGGCCGACGATCAGCCAGTCGAGCAGCGCCAGGCGGAAGTCGTCCTGGTAGCGGTAGGTGCGCCAGATGTAGTTGAGCACCTCCTCGGTGATCGTCGCCTGGGGCGCAGCCTCGGGGCGCCGGGCGTTGACCACGAACTTCGGGTTGTTCACCGCCACCGCCGGGGCGAGCACGTTGATCGTCGAGAACACCATGTTGACGATCAGCCGGTCCTGCAGCGAGGCGTTGCTGATCTGCTTGCCGCGGTACAGGTCGATGAACCGCCGCCAGTCGTCGTCGTAGTTGTCCGCCCGCCAGCGCTTCGACCGACGCACCTCTCGCCTGTACTCGGCCAGCAGCTGGGCCTGGGTCTTGCTCACGGCGTGTGCTCCAGGTTGGGGTTGTTCTTCGGATCACCGGCGAAGCGGGTGAGGAACTCGTTGGTCGTGCGTTCGTGGAAGACCTGGCGGCCGTAGCCCCCGCCACCGACGAAGCGGAACCCAACGCTGCGAACGTGGCAGGGGTAGCAGGTCTTGTGGCCCTCAGCGATGCGCCGCTTCTCGCACTCGGGGCACAACATCAGGTCGCGGTCACCGTGTAGGGCAGCGAGTTGGACGCCTCGTGACCGGGGACGGTGGGGTCGTCGTTGTTCACGTGCACCTGCTTCACGCCAACGACCGTCGGGGTGGCCGTGTACCTCAGCTGGGTCGAGGAGACGTACGTGACCGGGACGTCCACGTCGTCGATCTCGATGTGGGAGTAGGGCATGAAGTTCGTCCCGGTGAGCGTGACCGTCTGCGACACGTTGACCACGGAGGTGTTCGGCGTCAGCGACGTGAGCGTCGGCTTCTTCTCCCAGCTGTCACCCCACACGCCGTGCGGCAGGGTGGTGTAGCCCCGCCGATACGGCCGGGTGTTCTTGCGCTTGTGGTAGCGCCCTGGCCTCCGCTGCCGGTCCAGCCGTCCCGCGTTCGAACTCATTTCATGCTCCTGTCTGACCGCACCCAATGCGCGCCGATGGGATCGCGGCCGAGCCTACGACGGTTGCGCGCGCTGGAGAAGATGTCGTCGCCGTACAGCTGCTTCTCCATGTAGCCGAAGGTGCCTGGTCCTGGTTCCAGTTCCGGCTCGAACTGCTTCAAGAACACGTACTTCAGCATCTGGTTGGTGATGGCCAGGCTGATCGTCCGGTCGTCGAACGGGGACCCGCTCATCTTCTTGCCGGTCTCGTCGCGCACGAACGTGCGCAACTCAGCGATCGTCTCCTTGCACCACAGGTTGACCGAGCCCTCGCGCAGGGCCATGTTCAACTCGTCGATGGCCAGCGGCTTGGTGACCTGGGTGGTGCGCCACCCAAGGATTTCCGTCGGCACCGAGCGCTTGTAGCGCGGCGAGCGCTGCATGAAGATCGGCCGGTACTTGGCCCGCTGCAGCGCCTTCAGCGTCGTCAGGCCGTGGTTGTTCGACTCGATCCCGGCCAGCGCCCAGTTGTACATCTTCCCCAGCGGCGCAACGACGTGCAGGCCGAGCAGGTCCGGGTCGATGCGACCGTGCCAGTGGGCGACGACGTGGCCGTTGCGTGCGTTGATCACGTGGACGCTGGAGTAGTCGCCGTGCTCCATGCCCTGCGCCGGGTCGGCACCGAGGGCGTAGCGACCATCGTCGACCGGCCACTCCCAGACCTTCAGCGATCCCATCGGGTCCTCGTTGAACGTCAGCCCGCGGTAGACGAGGAAGTCGCCGCGGGCGATCGGATCACGAGCCTGCTCGTCCAGTCGGCGCAGTACCTCCAACGAGAACATCGGGCGGCCCGAGCGCAGGAAGGCGTCGTCGGGGTTGTCCGGGTACTCCTGGGCCATCTGCCACTCGGGGAGTTCGGCAGCCTCAGCGTCGTACCACGCCTGGTCGCGACCGTTCGCCCACCACGGATGGAACTCGGCCTTGAACCTGTTGTTCTTCGTCGTCGCCCCGACCCACAGCTTGTGGAACAGGTTGCCCTCGCCGTTGGCTGTCGACAGGGCGATGACCCGGCCACCGACGTCAGCGATCGGCTCGATCGACGCCCAGGCCTCGTCGCTGTTGGGCAGGTAGGCCAACTCGTCGATCACCGCCAGGTAGACGGACTCGCCACGAGCCGGGTCACTGGCCGACGGCAGGGACTCCATGTACGACTCGTTGGCGAACTCGATCTTCGTCTGCGTCGCGTTCATCGGCGGGCCGCGGAACTTCATCCACTCCGGCAGGAAGCGGTAGTTGTACTTCGCCTTGGCCAGCAGCTTGATCGCGTCGCGCTCGGTCCGACTGAGCATGATCACGACCCGGTCGCTGTAGCCGAAGGTGAGCCACAGGCAGTACGCCGCGACCAGCGTGGAGAAGCCCAGCTGGCGGGCCTTCAGCAGCAGCGAGTAGCGGTTGACCATCCATCCCGTCGCCGTCTGGCGCTGGGCGTCGAACATGTCGAACTTCAACCGGCCGTGCTCGGGGTGCTTGATGTAGACGTACTCCGCGCACCAGTAGTCGAAGGCCTCCATCAGCTTCTCGGGATCGCGCGTGCGCGGGAAGCAGCGCCGCCACTCCCGTTCTTCGAGCAGCTGGTCCCAGGTGATCTGGGACTCGTCAACGGCGGTCATGTCGGTGGCTGCACCGGCGGCATCGTCGGCTGCGGATTGAAGAACGCCTGGACGTGGCTGAGGATCATCCCGTCGGTGATCACCGTCTCGTCGTCGCCCGGCGCCGGGTCCCCGGCGTTGAGCGCGTACTCGTAGGCGTCCTCGACATCGCTGGCCGTGTACACCGCCCACATCGCCTCGGTCAGCGGATCGTGGCCCTCCTGGCGGCAGCACGCAGTGATCCGCCCGTTGAGCGCCTCGTCCTTCGAGGATGCGTCGATCGACTTGTAGGACATCAGGTTCCTTTCATGGGGTGACCGAGAAGTTGTAGGCCAACTCGAACTGAGCGGTGCTGCCGCCCTGCGGGGACACCTGGCCCAGGGTGTTGACAGTGAAGTAACCCAAGGACGGCCCGGCGGACAGGGTGGAGGCGTACAGCGTCGCCGGAGGCCAATACCCGGCTGGCAGCGTGAAGGCGATCGTGCCCCATGCCGAACCGTTCTTGATCGCTCCTCGGAGGTAGACGATGTCCCCGACCATGCGGTACTGCGGGGCTTGCAGTCCGTAGCTCACCCAGCCGTTCTGCAACGTCGGGGCGATCCACGCCGGTGTCGGGTTGGGGATCGCCACCGCACCAGCGACCGGGCCGACGTCCTCGATGTAGAAGAACGACGTCGGGCCGAAGTGCATCGTCGCCGCCTGCGCGGTCTGCACCTGATAGGTGTGCGCCACGCCGTCCCCGACGAAGGGAGCCTCCATCACGATCGACTGCCATTGCCCGGACGAGTACTGGTGCATGTCCCACAGTCCGGCGGTGTTGTCGATCACGAACCTGATCCACATACCACCGGTCCCTGTCGTCAGGGCGATCGCTCGTACCGCAGCGCGGACCCGATAGCGCCGACCAGCGACACCAGCGAACGTGATCACCGTGCTGATGTTCGCCCCGGCGGCGAACGCCGTGCCCGACTGCGCTTCGAGCATCGCTCCCACGGCGACGACGCCCCACGCGTTGTTCCACCGGTCGGATGCGGAGAAGTTGACCGGCTGCCAGGCCCCGCCGACGCGTGCGTAGAGGACGCCCATCAGGTCACCGAGAACCAGATGCTGTCGATCGACACCCAGGAGCCCGGCGTTGGGAACGTCGGGTTGATGCTCCCGTCAGTCAGGATGCGGATTTGGCCATACGCGTCGTTCATCGTGGCCGCGTAAATGTGTGCTCTCGTCGGTCGGTACCCGGCGGGCAGTTGGCAGATGGCAGACCCGGTCGCCCCGCCGATGACCATGCCGCGCACCTCCACCCTGTCACCGATCAGTCGATAGCCAGCGTCGGTGAACCCGTTGGTGTAGTTGCGCCACCCGTTCAGCAGGGTGGGGGCGATCCACGCCGGTGTCGGGTTGGGTACTGGCACCGCGCCAGTCACCGGACCGACGTCTTCGACGTAGAAGCCGTGCCGATCAATGTCCATCCAGAAGGCCGTGTTGTAGGTGCCGCTCACCGGCCCTGGGTTGACGCGCACGTCGTAGTTGTGCGTGGCGCCATCCCCGGAAACGATCGCCTCGATGTGGCAGTTGTCGTAGCTGCCGGTAGCCGAGATGTGCCAGTAGTCGTAGAGGCCCGAGTTGGCTCCGTTGTCCCACAGTTGGAACTGCGTCGTGGTCTGAATCCCCGACTGGATGGCGCGCACGTTGCAGGCGATGCGGTAGCGGCGACCGGCCTGCAACGTCACCGGCATGGGGACGGTCAGCGACGACACCACGCCGGGCGGCATGGCCATCCCAGCGCCCCTGCCCGTGGCGGTAGCGATGACCCCCCACGACGTGTTCCACCGGGCGTCGAAGGTGGGCGGCATGACCGGCACGGCCCCGAGGGACGGGCCGACGTCTTCGACGATCAGCCTGATCGGCGCGGTGAGGTCGGCGTAGACGTAACCCGTACCGGCCAACTGGATGTTGTGACGGACCTTGTAGGTCACGGCAGCGGAAGTGGCTGCGTCGATCAATCCGACCACGACGTTCTGCGTGCCAGCGTTGGCCGCTCCCGGCGTGACCGCTCCCACTGCACCGATGCCGTTGTTGGCTGCATCGGTGATCGTGACGCCGAGGTTGCCCCCCACGGCGGACACGACACAGAGGGCCTCGACGGTGAGCATGTACCGCCGCCCGGCCACCTGGCTGAACGTCGCGCTGACCCCGGTGTCGATGTACGCGGCACTCGATGCCGTCGGCGACGACGTTGACCTGGACGCCGTGGCTACAACGCCCCACGCCGTGTACCAGCGCATGTCGTTGTCCATCACCGTCGGAGCGTCGGTGTCGTACCACAATTCGGCCGACGGGTTCGTCCCGATCGGATCAGACGGGTTGATCTCCACCTCGCTGACCCCAGCGGTGGCCTTGGAGTCGACGTACTGCTTGGTGGCAGCCTCCATCGGCACCGCCGGATCGGCGGGCAGGACGATCGGGGTGAGGAACCGACGGCTCACGAGATGATGCCCATCACCACGATCATCAAGGTGTTGGCCAACTGCGACGTGGCGAAGCGCACGGTGACGTTGTTGAAGTCGGTGCGCTCGACGTCACATTCCACGTCCTCGAACGGGGAGTTCTGGTTCCACACCGTGACCGACACCATCTTGGTGTTCATGTTGTGCGGGACGACGGTCGACGTCCCGGCCGTGTTGTTGTAGGTGAACCCCCTCACCATCATCGAGTGGTAGTGGTCCGAGCGAGCCGCCGTCACGGCCGTGCCGTACACGCCGCCTGGCCCGAGGTAGGCGACCTGGATGTCGTCGGCCCCGACGGTGACCGAGCCGTTCGCCGCGACGACGTTGAGCGTGTTGCCGCTCTGCGTCAGACCGGCGCCAGCGGTCACCGTCCCGCCGCCAGCGAACTGGACGAAGGTCGGCGTCGTCGTACCGATGACGATCGGGGCGTCGTTGGTGCAGACCCACGCGGTGTCCTTGTAGGTCGTGCCTTCGGAGACGAACACCGCGGCGTTGAGCAACTCGGTGCCGGTGTCGGCGTCGGTCGCCCGGTTCCACGGTCCTGCCCCGACGACGTAGATGCCGTTGCCGGTGTTGCCCTGGTTCTGCGCGAGGACGCGATCCCCGGCGACGAGGGCGACACCGTCGACGGTCTGCGTCCCGGTCAGTGGGACCATCGACGTGGCGATGGCCCGCACCGGGGTCTTCCACGACAGCCCGGCGATGTAGTTGTCGACGTAGTTCTTGTTCACCGCGTCGGTGCCCGCGACGGGGTTGCCGAGGTTGGTGATCTGCATCCCGGCCATGGTGACGACGCCGTTCGGCGCGGCCAGGGCGTTCAGGTGGACGAAGGTGTGGTCGCCATCGAGGTGCGTCGGGTTGCCGTGGGTGTGGTCGGAGCGGGCGACGGTGGTGGCGACACCGCTGTTGCCGACGATGCCGAAGGTGATTTCACCGACCACCGAGCCGTAGCCGGGGAACGCCCCACCGGACGCCTTCGCTGGGACCCATGTCGTCCCGTCCCACCAGTACAGGGTGTTGTCCCCGCCGGTGGAGTTGAAGTACAGCTGACCCTTGACCGGAGACGACGGCGCGGCCCCGAGGTTCTGCACCGCGGCGTTCTGCAACTCGTTCTTGTTGAGGTTGATCGCGGTGAGGAAGCTGCGCGCCACGGGGTCTCTCCTAGCTGAGGTAGGCGGCGCCGGTGAAGGCCCCGGAGAAACTGATCATCATCGTGTTGGTGTCGATCTGGGTGACGTCCCCCTCCACCGTGGTCCCGGCCGAGTCGATGACCGAGACGTTGGGATACCAACCGAGGTTGTGGGTGATCGACCACGTGGACGACACAGCGGACTGGATGTGGGTGTAGGCGATCGCCCCGGCACCAGCTGGTCCGGGCGGGCCCTGCGGGCCAGGCGGACCCTGCGGGCCAGGTGGCCCCTGGACGGGGCCGCAGTCGGTCCACTTCGTCAGCGAATCGTTCGGATCGGGACCGACGTAAATCCACAGGTGCCCGGTGTCGTCGGTGATCCAGGCGTCGTCGGGGGCTGGTGGTGGGGCCAGGCCCGTCAGGTTGGACGACGTCGGGACGTGGCCCTTGATGAAGATGTCCCCGGTGCCGGAGTTCTCGACCACGGCCAGCCGTCGCCTGAGGTCGAAGATGGCCCGACGAGTCGGCTCCGCCAGTGTGGTCTCGAACCCACTGGCGACGGGCCGATCACTCACGCAGGTCCTCTCGGTTCTCCAGCCGGTTGGACAACTCCTCGGTCGCCCGATCCGCCAGCATGGCGAACAGTTCCTCGTCGGTCAACTGCGCCGCCGCCTTGCCCTGGGTCACCGTGACATCGACGCGCTTGGGCTTGATCGCATCGGTCGCTTCGAGGAAGGCGCGCGCCGCTTGGACCTGGCGGGGATCAGTACGGTCCGTCGCTGTCTCGTGCAGCGCAGCGAGCACAGCGTGAGCCTTCTCCGGGCTGCCGACGGTCTTGCGGTACTGCGTCTCCCACGCCGCCAGGAAGTCAGGCTCGGCCTTCCAGTGGCTGAGCGTTGGGACCGTGACGCCCAGTTCCTCGGCCAGTTCCTTCTGCGTCTTGGGGACGCGATCTTCCCCGATCGTGCACAGCCAATCGAGGAGGCGCTGCCTGCGCCAGTCGCTCTGCTTCACCCGGCCGACGCTAGTGCGATCGCACTAGGCTCGTCTCGGAACGAGCCTAGTGCGACCCCCCAGTGCGGCGTTGACGCTGGCGCTCGTCGCTCGCAGCGCGCCGGGCAGGCTTGACGACGTTGTAGATGGTCGAGCCGGAGACACCGTAGATCACCGCCAGTTCCTTCACCGACAGCCGCTTGGACATGTACGCCAAGGTGATCTCCTCGGCCTGCTCGGGCGTGATCTTGGTGTTCCAGTTGTCCGGCCCGTAGAACACGTTGACCGGCGGAGGTGAGGCTCGACCCTTCTCCAGCATGTCGCGGTTGTTGTCCTGGATCGTGCCGATCGACAGGTGGGCCACGGCGAAGCACGGCGGGTTGTCGCAGGCGTGGAGGACCACCTCGCTCGGCTCCAGCCGTCGGCCGAGGACTTCCTCCATCACCCAGCGGTGCGCCTTGTACGACTTGACCACTCCGTCCACCGTGCGCTTCATCGCCCCGTAGCCGTAGCGGTCGACCGGCCCCTGCCACAGGACACACGGGGTGTCCTGTGGCGTCGGGGCCGGGTAATCCCGAAGTCGTCGCTCCTGGCGTGAGTACGTGGAGCGGCGCTTCGAGGGCGGGTCGGGCCGTGGTGGCCCGTACTTGACTGGCTTGGTTGGGATGGCCAGCTTGATCAGCGGTTGGAGCCGCCTGATCTGAACCATCCCGTCAGTTCAGTCTTCGTCGAACAGGTCGCCCGCAGCGACCGACTGGACCGGTGCCTTGTACGCCGCCTTGTACAGCTTCGGGGCGCTGAAGCCGCGGTTGGTCTTCTTGCCCAGACCGGTGTAGGCGACCTTGATCCAACCGCCCTCCTCGATCGTGCGCGCTCCGACCTTCTTCACCGCGTCAGCGATGGCGTCCTTCATCGACTTGCCGCTGCCCGAGGCGACCTCGTAGTTGCCGCCCTTGGCGTAGATGCGCCGGACGCCGTCGTCGTTCTCCCCGTCAGCCAGGTCGGTCTTGATGCCGACCACCAGCTGCATCCGCGGACTGCCGTCCGACCACGTCAGCGGGGCCTGCGTCTCCATGTCGGTCTGCTGGGTGAGGCGGACCTCGGTGATCTCGCCTTCGACCGAGTCGCCCAGTTCCTCGAACTTGGCGGCGCGGCCCCCTCCTCCTTCGAGGAAGGACTGGATGTCGTTGCTCATGTGCTCATTGCTCCTTGGTTCACTTGGATGTTGCCCTCGTCCGGCAGTTCCAACTGTCGCCAGTTGTCGTGCCGCAACTCGGCCTTGGGCACCCCGCGCTGGTGACCCTCACGAGGGTCCACGCCGAACGGGATGGAGAACTCCGCCTCGATCGAGTCGAGGAGGTTGAGGACCGTGACGATGTCGTCGGGCTTGGACAGGCCCTGCTTGGGCGTCGGCACGGCGTTGGGCCACTTGCGCAGCAGCGTCGAGCGCGCCTGGGGGTTGTCGCGGATCACGGCGATGCGCTGCTGGCACCAGTCGACCATCGACTGCAGCGGCACCGGAGGCAGCGGGTCAGTTGCCTCCTCAGCGACGCCTGTGTAAGAACCGTGCGAGACGCGGGCCACCTCGACCGGGAAGCAGTCGTGCCCGTCGCGCCCGGCCTTCCAGGCGTTGCGCCACTCGTTGACGTCGTAGGCCAGCAGCGCACCGCGCAGCCCCAACTCGACCGACAGCCACCACGCCGTGCACCGCCCGGCACCGACCGGCAGGTGGATCAGCATCGTCCAGTTGCGGTCGACCGGCGGTGTCGGCAAGCGCCGCTCGGTGACGACGTCGTACAGCTGGCCGTCGGCGTACAACGCCATCTGCACGCAGTAGCCGGGGAGGCTGAAGGTCAGCTTCTGGCCGGTCTTCAAGTCCCCGAGCACCAGCGTCCCTGGTTCCAGCACGCTGCCGTCGGGAGCCATCAGCGGCTTGGTCAGCCGGTAGATGCGATCGGCCGTCCCCGCCGCTCGGTAGGCGTCGTTGACCATCGGCACCTCGACCATGTCGCTGACGAGGCCGAGGTTGTCGAGCAGGTTGATGTACGCGAGGAGATCGTCGGTGTACTGCTCGGGTGGCTCGAAGGCATCTGCTTCATCTTCCATCCGGGCAGTCATGGCGTGCAGGGCGGTGCCCGTGTCAGCCGCCTCATTGGCAGTGCCCTTGTCCATCGCTTCGTCGCGCAGCTGGCGCTTGCCCGACTTGTCGTCGTCCTTGACCACGTTGACCTTGGCGGCCAGGGCGGTGGACACGGCCACGCCCTTCATCGCCCGGAAGATGCGCCACTCGGTCAGCGCCGACTCGTCGTCGAGCAGCTTGGCGTAGCTCGACGGGCGCCGGTAGCGCAGCCGCTTGGAGGGATCGCTGGGATCGCTGACGAGCGGGGCGCCGTTGGCCCGCGGGTAGTCGCGGCGCTGCTCGTTCTCGTCGTTCAGTTCAGCTACGTCGATGCTGGCCATGTCAGTCCGTTCTTGATCTGGCAGATGGTGGTCTGGCAAACGCCGAAGCGCCGCGCGATCCAGCGCGTTGGCACGCCCTCGGTCAACTGCTCGCGGATCGCCTCGACGTCTTGGGGCGTCAGCTTGGAGTTGCCGTTGGCCACACCCCAGCGCTGGTTGTAGGTCGTCTTCATTCGCTGCGCATCCCTTCGTAGTCGTCAGGGTGGACGCGCAGCTTGCCCTCGATCAGGTACACGTGGCCGCGCGGTGCGTACTCGTCGAGGATCACCGGCATCCCCCACAGCGTCAGTGGCTCCTCCTCGTCGCTCACTCCGGGGCGTCCATGAACATCAGGTCGTGCACGTCGACGTTGCGGTCGATCAACCAAGCGATGAACTCCTCGGTGGCCATCCCGCAGGTGACCTGCCCGGTGAGGAACCAGCGCTTGTCAGTGAAGATGCCCGCGTAGGCGTAGGTCTTGCCGCTCAGATCGGCCGTGAAGAAGACGACGTCGCGCTCACCGGCGTTGCCGAGGTGCGTCTCCCACGCCTCGAACTTGGCTTCCAGTTCCTCGCGCTCGCGCTTCTCGCGGCGCTCCTGCTTGATCTTGTCCAGGGTGGACATCGGCTTCTCCTGTGCTTGCTTGGTCAGTTGGTTGGTGAGGATTCGCTGCTCGTAGATGTTCGTCTCGATCTGGCGACGCATCCGCTCCATGTCGCTCTGGTTGGGCAGGGCCCAGATCGGGCTGCCGATCGAGTGGGTGTGGCTGGTGTTCGGCTGGTAGCCGAGGGTGTGGGTGTGATTCACGGGCTTGTCCTGGCGGATCGGATCGTCTTTGAGGGTGGCGAGGAACAGCTGGTGGAGTTGGGCATCGTTCACAGCGTCGCTTCGAGGATTTGGGAGGCCACGTGATCGAACACCGCCTCGACTCGTTGGTCCTCGATCCGGCTCAGGTCGAGCAGCATCGTGGCCATCAGCACCTCGTTGGGGTTGCCCTTGGTCGCATAGCTGGACAACACCCTCTGCCAGAACTCGATGGTCATTCCGCTGCCATCTCGAAGTGGGTGGCCATCTCGTTGAACACGCCGTAGCGAGCGATCAGGCAGGCCTCGGCCATGCCGTCGTCGCGCACCCGCCTGTAGCGATCAGCGAAGTCGGGGAACAACTCGCGGGCCAAGCCACGACTGGCGTTCTTGTCCTTGCCGATCAGGCCCATCTTGCGTTTCCAGTCGACCGGGCGGACGCGCACCAGGCGGAAGCGATTCGACGTCACCGCCCCGATCACGATCCCAGTGTTGAGGCCCAGCGAGTAGTTGGCGATCGAGCCGTTCTTCGGCATCGGTTGGGTGTTCTCCACGTACACGCAGTCCGGCTCGTACTCGCCCAGCATCGTGTCGATCTCTTGGCCGTCGACCCGTCCGTCGTAGGTCGGCATCGGCTCGACGGCGACCAGCTTGCCGTTCGCGATCACGGCCAGGGCGCCGGTCATCCCTGGGTCCACTCCCATCACAACCATCAGGACTGCACCAGTTCCTCAGGCAACGGGGGCAGCGGTGCGGACGGGAACACTTCCTCGGTGCAGTCGATGATCAGCTGAGGGACGGTCGTACCGAGGGAGGCGGCGATCTTGTCCAGCTGCACCTTTCGGTGCCAAGGGAGGCGGAACGTCACCTGGATCGGCGCGAGCCGAGGGTCGGGCGAGACGGGCATGTTGGATATGCTACACACCTACATCCACGACGACAACCCCTTGCGTCGAGCAGCGGAACGCTCTCGACCGAGGACCTAACGTCGAGGAGCCGGGGCGACCGACCCCGGCTCCTCCTAGACCCCGAGGGGCTCCCTATGCGTACCGACCATACCCAACCCGGCAACTGGGCCTACGCGATCAGCCGAGCGCGCGCCATCCAGCTGCCCGCCCCCTCCTTCGCTCGCATGACGGAGATGGCGCAGTACCTCGTCAGCGAGGACCCGACGTTCCCCCTGCCGACGCCCGAGCAGTGGGCCCAGCTGGACCCCCGGATGCAGCGGCTCGTCTACGAGATGCTGGGCGACGCCACCCAGCACTGGCTGTTCGACGACTGCGAGAGCGAAGCGAACTACATCCGCGACATCTTCGCCCAGCGGTTCAGCCAGTGAGCGCGGCGGAGAAGCCGCAACTCGATCCGATGTACACCGCCGCCTGCCAGTTCGGGATGCGCGGCCTGCGGGTCTTCCCGACCGAGTACCACGGTCACAAGCCGCTGATCAGCAAGTGGGAGCAGCAGGCAACCAACAGCGTGGTGTGGATCGACCGCTGGTTCGCCGGGCGGGACGTGAACCTGGCCCTGTGCTGCGGGCCGCAGCCCAACGGCTGGAAGCTGCTGTGCATCGACATCGACCCCCAGAACGGTGGGCGGGAGACGTTCGACGCGCTGGACGCCGAGTACGGCTGGGATGTCGCTGACGTCCCGGTCCACCTGACGCCGTCGGGCGGGCGGCACCTGTACTACCTCGTGCCGGACGAGTTGTGCATCACCGGCACCGACGTGCTCGGCCCAGGCATCGACACCCGCGGCGGGCGCGACGGCAACGTCGGCTGCGGGTTCACGATGCTGCCGCCGTCGATCCGGCCCTCGAAGGTCTCCGGCGAACTGGTCAGCTACGGGGCCAAGCCGGGGCGAGGCCTGCTCGACCGCGATCCGCAGATGGCCCCCGAGTGGCTGCTCGATCGGTTGCGGTTCTACCTGGCGCCCAAGACGCCCAGCCGCGAGCGCCACCCCTCCAGCCAACCGGCCGATGGCGATGACCCGTGGACCTGGGTACGGAACAACCTGTCATGGGAGCACTACCTGACCAAGCATGGCTGGCGACCCGACGGGCCGTACTGGGTGCGGCCGGGCAAGACGGTGCGCGAGGGACACAGCGCGCAGCTGCACGACGACGGGCGCTTCGCCTTCTGGTCGCAGACCGACATGCCCGCCGGGATGACCGCGCTGGGCAGGCGTCAGGTCGACGGCGGCTACTCGATCAGCTTGGCGGACTTCATCACGGCGTACGAGTTCGACGGGGATCGCCAGGCGTTCGGCCGTCACGTGCGCAAGGAGATGATGCCTCCGCCGCCTCTGCCAGTGGGCCAGCCGACGGCGGCGGGAGGCGAGCCCGACCCTAGTGCGACCGCACTAGGCGTGCCGCAGCTGCCGGAATGGTTCTGGGAGCGGCCCGACCTGGCCCACATCCGTCAGGCGGCGTGGCACTACCGGGCGGCGCCCGACGCGGTGCTGCTCCACGTGCTGACCCGGTTCGCGGCGACGATCCACCCCAGCTGGCTGCTGCCGATGAAGGGCACCCTCGACGTGTTCGGCGTGGTCATCGCGCCGTCCGGGGTGGCCAAGGGCCTGGCCGCCAAGGCGGGGAGGTCGCTGTTCGAGGGCGCAGCGCACAACGACAAGTTGATCCGCATGGACCGGACCATCTCGTCGGGCGAAGGGCTGATCGAGGGGTTCATGGGCAGCCGCGACGTGGCCACCGGCGAGCGGGACGTGATCCGCAACGCCACGCACTTCATCGTCGACGAGGGCACGACGCTGATCGCCCAGCTGAGCAGGGACGGGTCGACGGTGATCGGGGTGCTGTGCAGTGCCTGGGTCGGTGAGGCGCTCGGTCAGCAGCTGGCCGACGGCACGAAGACGCGGTACATCCCGCCGCACCGGGTGCGGGTGTGTTCGACGATCAACATCCAGTCGGCCCTGGCCGGGCAGTTGTACTCGGACACCCTGCGGGCGACGGGCTTCACTGGGCGGTGCACCTTCGTCAGCGGCCAGGACCCGAACATGCCGGACCAGCGCCCGGACGACCCCGGCGCCCTGGCGCTGCCGTCGTGGCGAGACGTGCCGACGTACGGCGGGACCCTGTCGTACCCGGCCGAGGTCGCCGCTGCGGTGGACGCGGAGATCGTCGGTGGCCACCGCGGCACCCTCGATCGCGACGAGCGCCAGAGCCACCGGATGATGCAGCGCGTCAAGTGGTCTCAGCTGTTGGCAATGATGAATGGCCGCACGGAAATGAATATGGAGGATTGGAATAGGGGTGGGGAAATCCTCGCGATCTCGGCTGGGATGCTCGCCCTCCTCGACGCTCAGCACGCTGTCGAGCGCTCGCGGGAGCAAGCACAACGCTTGACGGCGCGCGCAAACGGCGAGGTCTACGTCGAGGAGGCCAAGCAGCGCAGCGCCACGCTGCGCGTCGAGCGGCTGATCCTCAGCAAGGTCCCTCGGGCTGGCGGGATCGGCCAGCGGGCGCTCCGTCGGGGCTTCGGCCGAGAGAAGCCGACCTTCGATGAAGCGGTCGAGAACCTCGTCCGCGAGGGCAAGCTGCTGCGCGACGACGCCATGCTCCTGACGCTGCCGTGATGGGAACATGGGAACATGTTCCCATCGGGGGTCGCGCTCGCTCAGGCCCCCATATCAAGAAAGTCCTGGTTAGTAGTAGTTATCCACAGGCTCAGAGGGCTGTGCTCGGAGGGCCGATGGGAACATGTTCCCATTTGTTCCCATCACGGTCGAACGTTCGTACGGGCGCCATGCACCCGATCTCCGCCTGATCCGCTCTGGGAACGCCCGTTCGGCTCCAGAACGCCTGTTCGCAGCCGCAAACGACCTCCGATGGGGTTCAAGAAATCGCTGGCAGTCCGACTCCCCTCTAGTCACTACTACGCTGGGTGGGTGGGCACACCCCCAGGGGGGGTGGGGGGTGGGTGGCGGGTATTCAATATGCGGCGGCCCCGCATAAATCGGGCTCGGCGCAATGAACCCTTTCCAGCACAGTGGGATCCGAAGCTTGGAATTCACGTGACTTGAAGTCGCGGC
>JADMIO011475780.1_pt1 | contig 45049 bp, 33 predicted proteins | sample 8958161 | NCBI WGS metagenome assembly JADMIO01 (sample SAMN16585339, study PRJNA669376) | soil metagenome | isolation source: Crop rotation soil | place: USA: Cullars Rotation, Alabama | collected 2011
CCATTCTAACCAAGGGACTCTTGCTTCAGCCGGATGACAAGCAGGGGTCACAGCACTGCATAGACGTCCATGCCGATCTCCTCTTGCCAGGTCGGCTCTGAGCATCCGGCGAACGTCAGGGTCGGGAAAGGGCCAGGGCGTTCGGCGAGCTGAACCGAATACCCCATCTCTTCCGTGAACCTTCTGCGTTTCATCTGTCCGTCCTTCGTCAGGGCCGGACTCTAACTCAGCGTGGACGAAAAACTCAGTGGCAGGTCAATGCCAAGACGGCGCTTCGGCAAATCGCAGGATGGATCGACGACTACAACGAGACCCATCCACATTCAGCTGCTGAGGATGCGCTCCCCGAGGGGGTTCATCCGAGCTCAGGCCCAGTAGCGGGCGTGTCCGGTGAAACAGGGGGCACTCCAGCCAGTAACTCGCGCCGCACGCGCCCCCCGGACCTTCAAGCTGTCGAACCGTTGGGCTATATCCAGCACCAAATTGATGCAATACGTTTCAAACAAACACCCAGCTAAGAGTTCTAGTCGCGTCAGCATTTCGTCGCCTTGTATGCTAACGCGTCTACGCCATTTGCAGCCACTTTATAACCCGCTGCAACAAGTCTCTTTAAGGTTGCAATGATCGTCCTGTCATCCAAATGCTTAGTCTCAAATTGAATTACACTTGGCAGCCATTTTTCTACCTCGAACATGCGCAGTATCTCTCCATCGTACCCCTCTACATCAATTAACAGAATGTCTACTTGGTTGATACTATATTTTTCAAACAGACTAGGGAACGTAATTGTGGCTACTGATTCAATCTCGATCAACGATTCAAGATCGGGTGGAGCATCGGACCAATTTGCGTGTTTTAGTATTACGTCGCGATCGAAACTCGCGAGCCCGGTCACCCAATCCGGGATAGAAGGATCCGGACGTATCCGGTAGAGATTTCTGCGGCCATCGGATGAGGAAATCGCAGCGTTTACCAAAATAAAACGGTCGCTCTTCTTGTTTTCATAGTTCTTTTCCAAAAGACGGAAAATATCCGGCTGGGGCTCTATAAGAATTCCATTAAGATTATATTTATCGACCAAAGAAAATACTGGGTCGTTCATGACACCATCATTTGCACCTACTTGTATAAAAGTGGCACTTGATCGATTGTGACAATAGTCACTAAGTATTAAATCCAGAGATGGACAGAGTTCTGCACCAAGATCACGCAACAGAGCGGGTCCGGGGCCAAGTGTTTCGATCGATAACCTCGAACGCAACGTCCTCTTCAGTCGCTCCGGGAAAAGACTGACGCTTCGGCGAAACAAGTTCATTTTCGCAGCCTATCTCTTTTTACGAGTCTAGTCATGGGATACGTTTTCACCCGCCAGAGTCCCTCGCAAAGCGTTGGCACGTTGAAAACTGACCCTATCATACGTGAAATCTAGAGCATCCCTTGCCGCTCGGTTGGCCATCGCATTTCGTAGATCTGCATCGTTGGCCATTCTGTTCATTGCCTCTGCAAGGCCGTCGACATCGAAGGGATTTACAACGAACCCGTTCTCCCCGTTCTTGACGAGTCGGGCGGAGCCCATAGGTGTTGTGATCACCGGAAGCCCGCAGCCGGCGGCTTCGTACGTAACTTGAGGTCCACCCTCTTCCAGGGTGGGAAAGACAAAGACGTCGGCCGATCGATAGAGTGGACCGACCTGGGAGACGCTCCCCAGAACCTTGACATCGGTCCGAGCAGAGTGCTGTTGCACAAGCGCGCGAAGCGGCTCCTCAATGCGCCCCGCCAATACCAACTCGCCGTCGATCCCACTTCTAATCCAGGCTTTCAGCAGTTGAGGCACGCCCTTTCTGACACCAACACTGCCAACGAAGAGTGCGCGGAACCGAGCTGTGCGTTCAATTGCCGGGCCATCGACAAATCGAGCCGGGGTCCAGCCGAAGCTGGACGAAAGGACTTTGGCGGGCGATATTCCGATCGCAACGAGCGAAGCTTCAACTAGGGGGTTCGACGCGAAGACGCGGTGGTGACGCGAGAGTTCGTCCCGCTCGCGCTCCACCGCCTCCTCCGTTATGCCGTGTTGCGGCGCGAGCCCGAGCCGGTCATAGGCCTCATCGAGAATAGTCCTCGCGGTCGTCAGGCTGCAGTTGATCATCTCTCGGACAGTCTTGAGCCCTCGCGCCCTTGCGCGCTCGACCAATGTCACGGGCGGGGCGGGCCAAAAATAAGCAATCGTGTTGTCTGGCGAGGACCCGCGTATCGCGGCTGCGAAACGACTGTTGAGTAGGGGACGCTGAACATGGGCCGCCAGGCGGTAGGGGATTGCAGACAGCATCGGCGGTATGGCCTCCACGGTCTGGATCGATTGCGGCACCGATGTTAACGCGCGCGGAAGGTAGAGAATAGGTGATAGTCCCTTGTCTGGAAAGTGCTCGAGAATCGACACGCAGCTCTGGACGAAGCCCATGCCGAGATGGGGCACGGGAATGTACGTTAGACATGTAGGGTTGGTGTCAGAGTGACCGCGCCTTGGCGCTTCGGCTATCCTAACCATGCTCCTATCCATGGTCTTTCTGACACTGACTCTGCATAAACATTTCCTTGAGGCGCGCCGCCGCGGATCCGACGTCGTGCCGTGCCAAGGCGCGGCCTCTGCCTGCTTCGCCCATGCGCCCCAGCGTGCCTAACGAGGCCTTGAGACAAGCGCACATTGCGGCGACGAGTGCCTCAAGGTCCCCCGCAGGCACCAGCCAACCATGCTCACCGTCGACCACAAGTTCAGGGATACCGGCGATATAGGTGCTAATAACGGGACGTCGGAGGGCCATCGCCTCCATGATGGCGACTGGAAGTCCCTCGGCGAAACTCGGCAGAACAATGGCGCGGGCGGCCTGGATCTCGTCTCGGACCTGCGCACCGCTAATCCAGCCCGTGATCCGCACGTATTCCTTGAGTTCAAACCTAGCGACCGCCTCCTCGATGACGTCGCGGAGTTCGCCGTCGCCGACGAGCACCAGTTCGAAGTCCAGTCCCCTCTCCCTGAGGCGCCGCGCGGCTTCGATCAAAAGAATTTGGCCTTTTTGCTCGCAGAGGCGCCCGACACAGACCAACCGTGGCCCGTCGGCAATCGGGCGAGCGGGAACATCAAGGAAGGCTGTGTCCACCCCGCAATGAACCACCGCAATCTTCGGCCAGTGGTCCGGCTCTACAAGCCGGTAAAGCTGGCTACGGCCAAAAGAACTCACCGCCGCAACAAACGCAGCGCGTCCTATCTTCTCCGCAAGTCCGAGCAGTGGCGCTTTGTCGAACTCCTCCGGTCCGTGGACAGTGAAGCTCCAGGGCGGACCGCCTAACACCCGCGCCTGCATCGCGATTTCCGCCGAGTTGGTGCCGAAATGAGCGTGAAGATGCCCCACGCCGGCCGTCTGCAGCCATGGAAGCATGCGGCAAGCTTCTGCGAGATAAGCGAGGTGGACGGGGAACGCCCGTTCCGACCGACGGCTCATTCGCCAAGCGATACGCAGCGCCCGCAAGAAGCGGATGGGATGGAATATGGCAGTGCGGCTGAGGGCGCTGACTAGGGCCGCCTTGCCGCCGAGTAGGACATACCGCGTGCGTTCGCGCTCGGCCCGATCGTCGGGGTCGACAAGATCCGCGTCCCACCCGCGAAGCGCAATGCGGTCGATCTCCACACCCTGCGCCTCGAGAGCGCGAATCTCCCGTCGGATGAAGCTGTGGCTCACCTTCGGGTATTGGTTGACCAGATACGCTACGCGCATAAAAGTTCACTTGTATTCAATCAGGAGCGCTCGGCGGCGAAGCAGGCGGTCGCAAAGAAAGCGTAACTGGCCCCACGCCTCGGCAAAGCGGGTGAGCGTCTGGAACAGCGCGATCTTGAAGCGGTCGCGGAATGGGCCTGACTGCCGCAGCGTCTGTCGCGCTATCTGCAATGGATACACAAGGAGCGCGAGCCATCCCCAAGGCCAGAGCGCGAGGAAGAGAGCGACGCAAAGGACCGGTATCGCCGCGCCCCAGAGCCAAGCTCTTTGACATTCCCACACGTAGTGCCGTTCCGGTGACGCGCCGTGTAGAAGCGCTCCGTGGGCATAGGCGTAACCGCTCCGGACAGCACGGCGCCACCACTGCCCGAACCGCGTCATTGACGCGTCATGGACAGCCATAGTGTCCGACAGTCGCCAAACGCGCGCACCACTGAGCCGAAATCGCACACAAAGTTCGGGCTCCTCCCCAGCGATCAGGTCTTCGCGAAATCCCCCAACGGATCGAAACTTACTGGCTCGCACAGCCATATTTCCGCCGAGCTCGCCAACCTCGCCAACAGGGCCATCCCATTCGCGATCGCACAACCAGTTGTAGGTTGAGCGTTGGGGAAACCGCTCTTTGAGTCGTCCCGCGACAGCCGCCACGTTTGGGTGCGAATCGAGAAATCCGACGGCCTTGCCAAGCCAGAACGGGTCGACCTCGCAATCACCGTCGACGAACTGTACATAACCGACGTGCGGAGCGATCTCCCCGAGTCTCAGGAAGCCAGCATTGCGAGCACGCGCGGCAGTGAATGGTAGGTCTCGGTTTAGGTCGACGACTTCGATGCCTTGCCCTCTCGCCCATTCGACCGAACCGTCCGTAGAGCCAGAATCGACGTAGACGACAGCAGCCGCACCCCGCAGCGATGCAAGGCAACACCGCAATCGCTCGCCTTCGTTCCGGCCGATCGCAACGGCACCGAGTGCCGCCAACTCCTCGAACCGAATTATCGTCACCGTGTTGCTCGCGCGCCAAGACGTGTCGCAAAAGAAACCTGCATCATGAGCCGAAGATGCCGAAATACCTGCGCGGCGCGCGCCGGGTCGCGACGGCGGATCAAACTACTGCCTGCGCGAAACGCGCCTGTGACAGCTCCCAACACGACCGCAGCAATCACACCTGTCATCCCATGATGCTTACGAAAATAAAGAAATTCGCTCTCTACTTGCAATGGTGACAACTGTCGGCTAAGCGGATCGAGTTGGCCGACGGATGTAGCGCTTTCTCCTCCCGTGTGGACCACCCGGGTGTGCGGGTAGTAGACAACTTCCCATCCTGCCTCCTTTACCCGGCGGCAGTGATCGACCTCCTCGGAGTAGAGGAAAAAGCGAGGATCGAATAGTCCGATCCTCTCGATCACTTCACGTCGAATAAGGTAATAGCAGCCGGGAACCCAGTCACATCTCCGGACGGCATCATGGTCCCATGCCATGTCGTCGACAAGTCGGGTCCGAGGAAACCACTTTTGAATCCCAGTCGCCGCTACAAACACGTTCCACGGCGTGGGAAAGTACCTGCATGATGGTTGAAGGGATCCGTCAGGGCTCACTAGCCGGACTCCAAGCACGCCAAATGCTGGATGGGCGTCCATGAACGCAATTGTCGTGGACAACGTGTCCGGCGCAACAAATGCATCCGTGTTGAGTAGGAGGATATAGCGACCGCTGGCCAAGGATAAGGCCTGATTATTGGCGCGTCCAAAGCCCACGTTCACCGAGTTCTCGATGAGCTCAATTGCGGACCGCCGTTTCCTCAATATGTTGACTGACGCGTCTCGGGAAGCATTGTCAACGACAATGATCTGCAGCCGAAGGCCCTCGGACGCTCGCTCCAAAGCGGCGAAACAAGGCTCGATAAGCGGAGCAGTGTTGTAGCTGACCACAATGATGGTCAAATCGGGCTCAGACCGTTCACCCTCTCGCTCCACCTGTATAAGACTTGATGTGTCCATGAGGCGCAATCTTAACAAAAAAACTTGGAGCATTTAAGCGGTCAGTCCTCGTGGAGTCGAAGCGTTACGGTTATGGTTATTGGACCATCCTGACTGCCACGGGCCGCAAGATTTCACGTATGCCCCTCCCGCAAGCGTCCAATCTAGCTGTAAATCGGCTTGTCGCGGAGGCGACCGGCGCCGTCCAACGACGTCACAAGATGCTCCGCACAGTGCAGTCTGGCGAGCGATCGCATCTTTGGCGACATACCGCTCAAGCTCACCGAATATCCGTTAGCACCGGCGGCCTTTCTGAGAACGAGCACCAATCCGAGAAATCGGGAATCCATGTAGGTCGCCTTTTCAAGGTCAATCCTGATCGGGCCACCGAATTCGAGCGCTTGGCGGAAGGCGGAGGCGATCTCCGAGGCGTTTGCATGAGTGGCGACTCCGCGAATGCGGAGTGTCAAGCTGTCACGCTCCTGGATCTGCTGTATCTCAAAGGGATTAGAAGCGAGACGCGTCCTCAATTCAGACCAATGACGGAGGACGAAGAGCGGCAAGACCTTCCCAAGCAGGAGCGCCACTAAGACGCCACCGTCGTTCACGTAGCGGGGCAGAAGCCGAGGCTCCTGAAAAATCCGCCAGGCCCACTCCAAACCAAAACGTTGCACCGACCGGGGCGCTCTTCTCACTGTGCCCGCCTCAAAATTCAGTGCGGCACCCAGATGCGCTCGTACCGGAACGGTGATGCGATCATGGTTTCTCATTAGCCAGCGCTGGCCCTTAGAGGCGCCGAGCGCAGCGATCAGAAAGTCCGCATTGCTGGCATTGATTGCATCGATCATCTCGGCTCCACTCATGTCATCCACGGAGCCGAATCCCGGCGAGAGCCAACCGACGCAACGTACTCCACCTGCCCGTCCGTTGACAGATTTCCCGGCAATCTCGGCAACACCCGTCGCACCGCCAAACAGAAACACCCGAATGCTCCTCTCCGGGCGTTTGCGGTTCCGAAGCGCAGTCAGGAAGTCGGAACCGGAAACGCGGCGGCGCACCGGAACTCCGAGCAAACGGGCCAATATGACAACGGCGATACCGTCCGCAGTACAGAGGTCACTGGCAATCAACGAGTCGCGAAATTCGCTGTCCGAAAGGCTGTTGACGATGAAGTTGAGATTCGGTGTCGAGACCAGAAAAGGCTGCCCGCGATCGGCTGCTTCTTCCACACAACGAACCGCTGTTTGCATGTCCGTCACGTCTATGGGAACGCCAAGGATGCAATAGACCTCACGTGAAAGGCCATCTCCCCGGTCGTAACCCGAGGTCGACCGCGCCGCGGTCATCGCGGGAGCAGCTGCGCTCATGTGAATGGCCCTTTGCGATCGGTCCGCACCCATTCGCCTGGGGCGCTCCCAGAAAAGATCTTTCCATAAAGGGGGAGTTTTCCAACGACGTAGCCGGGGACTCGCAGGAAATCACGTCCTGGGAGTACTATTTTGCCCCAACGGATCCACGCGAGGGCCACTGCAACGACGAGCCCTATGAAGGCTACGATACTCACCATCATCGGAAACGATGAGAAGCCGACGATTGCACCCAGGAACGTGATGGCGAAACAACTAAAGACGAGCATTGCCAGCAGCGACAGCGGCGGAACGGCAAGATCGAGAGACAACGCCAGAAGGGCGATGTTCCCACTCCGAACACCGGCCAGGATCAGTGCTGGAACCCGGGTTGCAATTAGCGTCGCGTGGCCGTGCTCCCACCGCAGCCGCTGTCTCGCCGCGGCTGCCGCCCCGGCCGGAAATTCGCTGGTCACGATTGCCGACGGGCAAAAACGCGGGGCAGCATCAATCTCGGCGAGGTCAAGACCGAGCTTTAAGTCTTCGACGAGATCCCCGCTTGCGAGACTCACCGCCGAGATTACTCCCCATGGGAAGGCCATGCCCGTCCCCATGAGTTGACAAGGCAAGCCAAGGACGCTCAACCCTAGCGGCCGCGCCCAGTTCTTTACGCGCCACGCAAATTCGGCCACCTTGAGCCCTGGTCCAGCATCCCGCGGCGCAAGCATTAGATTGAGTGCCTGAGACGGACGGCCGGTCGCGGCGCAAGCGGCCACCAGATGATCAATGGCGCCCTCCTTCACCAGGCAGTCCGCGTCGACGAAGACCACGAAGGCGGGCGGTGCCGCGCTAACGTGTGCTATTCCGTGGGCGAGAGCGTATCCCTTACCGACCCTCGCTTGCTCGTGGCGCTCGGCGACCTCGGCTCCCGCCGCCATAGCCACCGCCGCGGTATTGTCCGTGCAATTGTCCGCGATGACGAGAAGTCGATCCTGCGGCCGCAATTGTTTTTGAACATCGGCAAGCGTCCGCAAAAGCGCGTCACCTTCGTTATGTGCCGGAACAATGACCGCCACATCTCCACGCTCCGGGCGCATGCCTCCCGCCGAAGCCGTTGCGATCATTGCCGCAACCACCTCTGTGAACAGCACCAGCACAAGCATGCAGATCACTACGGCGGTGACGGTCAGTGCAATTTCAAAAATCAACGCCATTGCTACTCTCACTCGACAGAGAAATGCACCTCAACGTGAACTCGAAGAGCAAAGCCTCAGCCACCGCCGGCCCACCTGGAATCGAACTTAACACCACCGCCGACAGTCGCTCCACAATCACACTTTTAACATTGTCTTAAGTTTAATATAGACGGTCGACCGTTGTCAAATCAGCTGATGGCGCATGGCCGACCAAAGGCAGCCTCACGACACCTAGACGGAAGTGACCTCTTTGTTTAGACTTAATCGTCAATTAATCGGGTAGGAAGGGAACAACGTTTTGTCCCCCAACGACATCACCGCCGACAAGGCAATCGTTGCGTTTCCCACCAACGGTCTTCGTTCCGGCGCCCTTTGGCTCACTGTCGCCCTAACGGGATCGGCAGCCTTCTTCTTTCTAGGCTGGCAGTCGCTATTCGAAGCATGGTCGCGGCCCGAATACAGCCACGGCTATCTGATCATCCCCATCGCAATCTGCTTACTTTTGATGCGCCTCGGCAACGCGCCCCTGCCCGCCGAGCGCGACCGGTGGTGGGTACTTTCGATTGCGGTAGTGGGATTGGGCCTGGTGGTCGGTCTGCTCGGAAACCTTTCAGGGGTCCCCTATTTGGTGACCTATGGCTGGATAATTTGTATTGGCGGCCTGGTCATGAGCGCTGCCGGCGTGGGCTCGCTGCGGCGGCTCTGGGTAGCAGTTGCATACCTCGTCTTCATGCTCCCACTCCCGAACTTCATTTACTGGCCGTTATCGACCAAGCTCCAGCTGATCTCGTCTCGGATCGGCGTCGATGTCATTTCCCTGTTTGGCGTGCCCGCCTATCTCGAAGGCAACGTTATTGACCTTGGGATATATCAGCTCCAGGTCGCCGAAGCGTGTAGCGGGCTGCGTTATCTTTTTCCGTTGATGAGTTTTGCTTTTCTCTTCGCCGTGCTTTACCGGGGCCCGATGTGGCAAAAGGCTATTCTCTTTCTATCTGCGGCGCCAATCACCGTTTTGATGAACTCATTCCGGATCGGGGTTATCGGTATATTGGTTGATCGATTTGGAATTGAGCAGGCGGAGGGTTTCCTTCACGCTTTCGAAGGTTGGATCATCTTCATTGCATGCATTGCCATCCTTTATCTCGAGGCAATGTTGCTGCAGTTAATGGTAAGCAATCGCCAACCCATTCACCGCATGCTCGACATCGACGCCAGGCTCCTGGCGAAACGCTTTGGCCAACTGCGTTACTTGCGGGCAACCAGGGCGCTTGTCATTGCCGCCTTATTGATTGCGGTGACAGGGTTGGCATGGCAGTTCGCGCCAGCGGGTGCATCGGCCTTTCCCCTCCGAACGCCGCTTGCGCTTTACCCCACGGACATCAAGGAATGGCGGGGAACCCGCGAGACGCTCCAGAGCTACATCGAGGAGGTGCTCGGCGCGGACGACTATCTGCTGGCCAACTTTACACGAGGCACGGAAGCGCCCGTCAACTTGTTTATTGCCTACTACAACACCCAGACCGCCGGTGGCGGCATTCATTCGCCCGAGGTGTGCATTCCCGGCGGCGGCTGGGAGGTGTCACGCTGGATGCGCTTCGATACCGGCCTACAGAAAGCCGACGGGCAACCGCTCAATGTTAATCGTGCGATCATCCAGAAGGGTGTGGATCGTCAGCTCGTTTACTATTGGTTTGAACAGCAAGGCACAGCCTACGTCAGTGACTATGTTGCAAAGGGCTATGCGGTGGTAAATTCCATCACGCGCGGACGGTCGGACGGCGCGATCGTTCGTGTCATCACCCCGATCGCAGAGACGGAAGATCCCGAAGCGGCAGATGGGCGCCTCACGGAGTTCCTCAGCGCCTCACTGCCAACACTGCCTGCTTTCGTTCCGTACTGACGCGTCGGCCGGGATGGTGAGCGCGTCATCTGGGTCGAACCCGCCGCATCCCTGTCGAAGCGGCGGCGCGGGCCAGCGGCCGCCGTTCAAAGATCCGCGCCTTCGTCGAGCATGTCTTTGCGCAGCAGAAATCCCCCATGGGCCTGTTCGTGGCGCGGTTGATGCCGAGATGCCGATCGTGCGCACAAAGAAGATTGGCCTGGCCAACCTGGCCCAACCTCACCCGGTTCGTCTGGCATCAGGGGCGAGCTGCGCCCGCATGAGGGGAGAAGGATGCTGCATCCCCTATATGCTTACCCATCCCCCCACCGCCCGGCCGAAACGGCAACCGCGTCAGCTCTTGCAGCGGTCACCGCCAAGGCTTACGCCGTGACGACCGATCGCGATCGTTCCGAGCCGCGAAGGTCGGTAATTCAAGGTGTCCACCTGCTTCTACGGTGGCTCGCTGAGCGTGCGCGCCCTGTTCCCAGCTAGCTGAAGGGCGCTCCTGATCCAACCAGGAAAAGCATTTTTCACGGCGACTGATCCACCGGGTTGTTCAGTAGGCATTACGTCCGCTTATCGTCACCGAGATGGTCCTTGCAAGTATGTATAGGTCGAAGAGCAAGGACCAGTTCTCGATGTAGTAGACATCCGCCCTCACCCGGTCTGCCATCTTCTCGGGCGTATCAGTCTGGCCTCGAAGCCCGTTCACTTGCGCCCACCCTGTAATGCCGGGCTTCATCCGGTGACGCGCGAAGTATCCCCGTATCTTCTCCGAAAACTCTTGATTATGGTCAAGCGCATGAGGACGCGGTCCAACCAGCGACATAGTGCCGTTGAGGACGTTGAAGAGCTGCGGCAGCTCGTCCAGGCTCGTTCGCCGTAGCATTCGCCCGACAGCCGTAATGCGCTCGTCCCCGCGCCGGGCCTGCCTGGTTGGTCCATCTGAGTGGTTCTGGTGCCGCATGCTACGGAACTTGAAGATATCGAATTCCTGATTGTTGAAACCGAGACGCTTCTGCCGAAAGAGCACCGGCCCGGGGCTGTCGAGCCTTATGGCGATTGCGACCATCGTCATGATCGGAAGGGCTAGAATCAGCAGTCCCGTCGCAATAACCAAGTCCTCGATGCCCTTGATAGCGACACCCCAGCCCGATAGAGGTCGACCGATCACGGCAAAGACCGGGACTCCTTTAAAATGCCCGGGCGGATCGCGATAATCAACGCTCAACCCCACGAGATCCGCTCCGAGATATACGTTCACCGGCAACTCGCGGAGCCGCTCCACGAGTGCCGTGATCTGGGGTTCCGCTGACCAAGGCATCGAGATCACCACGTCATCGACGTTCGTTTGGCGGACGAACGCCGAGACGTCGCCCTGATGTCCCAACACCGGAACCCCCTGCATCTCCCCTTCCGGACCATCGACAAAGACGCCGACGACGGAGACAAATTCCGCCCGCAGCTGCCGCATCCTGGTGATGAGCCGCGCGATATGCGCGCTGGAGCCCACCAGGACGACACTTCGTTTGAACGCCCCCGCGCGGGCGAGCCGCAATAACAGACGCGACAGAATGACTCTGACTATGGTCACCGATGCGCTCACTGCCAGTGCAAAGCTGACAATCCACATCCGTGATAACGTCTCGGAAGTCTTGAACGCGAATGCTACAGCAAGCAGAAACAAGATTGCCGATGCTATCGAGATGAACAGCCGATCAAGGTTCGCAAAGGGCCGCAGAAACGCGTCGAAATCGTAAAGGCCAGAGAACTGAAAGAGCAGCAAGCTCACCACTAATACGAAGCAGACCGCGCCGGCATAAATTTCGACAGCGCCATGATAAGAAGGAATGAGCGTCGAATAGAGGATAATTCCGGTGCACAAGATTACCAGGCTATCGATGAGTACTGCGATCGGCGAGACGACGGACGACGACATGGGAAGCCGATGTCGCGAGACGATCGATGTCCCAACGAAATCTGCGTGGCTGAACTGCTGGTTCATGCCGACCTCCTCAAGAATACGTGTAGTCGTCTGCTCGACTTTCACATTTGTTGAGAACCAGCCCAAGCAACTTATCCATCTGACTGATCTGGCCCTCGCACTCCGCGACTTCTGCAGCCGTGCTGATACCGGCGCCAACAACCATCAACACCGCGTCGGCGTTGGGTAGAAACGCCAGAGCATCATCGTTCGACCTCAGCGGCGGCAGGTCGAATAAGATAACGTCAGGCGCTAGCCGCTCGTCTATCGCCGAAAGCAGCGCGTGCATTTTCGGGGATTGCATCATCTCGGCCGCGTGCTTAATTGGCTGGTCGTTGAGCGCGACGTAGAGATTGTCCACCGGCTGGACAAAGCAGTCTGAGGCATTCGCGGCACCCAACAGAAAATCCGCAATGGACGCCTTTGCGGTAACGCCGAGCGCGCGGGCGACCGCAGAACGCCGAAGATCCAAATCCACCAGCACGACCCGGCAGTCGGGAGCGCGCGCCAAGCTAAGTGCGAGATTGATCGCAACCACCGTCTTGCCGCAGCCTGGACTGGGCGAGGTGATCGCGATTGATTTCCACCCCCGGTCCGCCAAGGTCTTCCTCACCCGCGTTCGTAAGACATTGAACGCGACATGGACGGGATCTCGCGCCGCAAATGAAACGACACGGTTCTTCTCAAGATGGCTGAGTGATAGCGTCACCTTTGGTGGTGACCAAGCTGGCGGCAAGGGAGGAGTGGACGATACCGAAGACGACAGTGGTAGAGTGGGCCGCCTTCCCTTTGCGGGAGAAAGGCGGTCGCCAGGTTCTCGCAGCGGGCTGTGGCCGGCGTCCGCCTTTGCTTTGATCAAGGCTTCCTTGATGGATTCCACGAGAATACTCCTGATGCCGGCAGAACCTCTGGCGGGCTTAGACGCCGAGGCGCCGCGTCACCTTCTCCATGACGAGATCTAGCGGCATATAATAGAAATGTATGATGGAGAGCCCGCATACAACTGCAGCTAAAACGAGCACAATTAAGCCGACGATGACCCACCGCCGACGCCGGCGCTCGAATGTTGTGGCGATATAGGGGATAGCCGCAATCGGCCGCAGTTGAAGCGTACGTTCGATGTCTGCCACGGAGCGGATGGTCCGATAGAGCAACTCCATCAGCATGACCACGCCCAGGCCCACAGCGAGACTGCCAAACGAACCGGCAAGTATAATTTTCCGCCGATTAGGTTTAATTGGGTCATCCGGGACAGTTGCCTGTTCGAGAACCTCGAAGCGTTCGGCCTGTCGATCCTGTTCCAGCCGTTCGCCAGTATTGGCATCCGCCAGCTTGGCCTTGGCCTGCCCGTACTCGGTCCGCAAGTTCTCGTAGTCGCGCGTGAGTGCATTCAATTCGGATTCGACCTTGGGCGTGCTCACAATGCTCTCGTTCAAGGCTGCCGCCTTTTCCTCAAGCAAGGATCTTTGGCCTTCAAGAATTTGTATTGCAGCCTCACTGCCCCCCGGACCACCGTTCGAGGCTATTTCGGCATTGATGCTCTCGACCTCGAGTTCCGCGGAGCTGATCGACCTCTCAAGGTCGCGAACGCGGTTCTTGGGAACCACCCCACTCTCGACGAGGGGGGCCAGGGTGTCCCGTTCCTCACGAACCGAATCGAGTTCGAGCTGCTTTGCCCGGAGGCGGAAGCTCAATTGACGCAGGCGATTGTCATCGATACTACCCGTTGTATCGGCCGGGAGTTTAGCAAGACGGATTTTGCTCTCGATTTCTGCGATCTCGGCCGACAATTCCATAAGCAACGTCCGTCGGTAGGGCAAGGTGTCGGGCAGGGAGGCTTCGTTTTCTCGCTTGAAGGCCGCGATGCGGGATTCCATTGCAAGAAGGCTCTGCTCCAACCGCGAAAGTTCCTGCTGGAAAAAGTTGCTGGTTTCCTCCGCCCGGACGAGTCGAGTTTGGATGTTTTGAGTGAGAATTGATGTGACAAACTCGTTTGCTACTTGTGCAGCAATTGATGGGTTTTCGTCGGCAAACGACACGGTAAAGCCAATGACGCCCGCATCGCGACGGACGAGAGGCAGTCCAACGTCGATCTGGGAAATGTTTGCGGCCTCACGCATCCGTTCAACGATATCGGTCGGCGATAGACGCCCGCGTTCGCTGGCATAAAGATTGAATTTGGTCGCTATTTGTAGAAGATTGTCCCGCGTCATCAGCCGCTGCTGCAGGACTTGGATCCGCTCCGCGGCATTCGTGGTTACAGTAGGCGAGGCCATCTCGGTCGGAATCTGTTGAGATTCCACCAAGATCTTAGCGGTTGCCTCGTATTGCTTCGGCAGCTTGAGGGCAATCAAGCAGGCTCCGGCAAACACCAGGGAGGCAGGAATGACGAGGAACAGCCAGCGCCGTCGCAGAATACCTAGGTACCGGCTGATGTCGAACTGCTGTTCCATCATCTCAACCCATTTCACTCAGTGATACAGGCGCTTTAATTCGAAGCAGTCACGGGCTTGGTCGCGCGAAGCTGTTCAAGCGCGGTGCGCGCCACTGGCGCGTACGCCGGCTCTGTGGCGCCCACAAGTTCAAGCGATTTCTCGAGGCTGGCGACCGCGAGCTCGGTCTGGTCGAGCGACTTCAGTGTCATACCGAGGTGAAACTGCACGGCGCCTATTTCTGGAAGTCGGTCGGACGCCACCTTGAGAAGGCTAATGGCGGCTGGATCGTCTCCGCGAAGATGGTAGATCCATCCAAGAGTGTCGAGGAAATGTGGAACTTCCGAGGTCCGGAATCTGGCGGCAATCTCGAAGGCGCGTTCCAAGCTCTTCGGATCCGAACGATATTCGGACAGCAGGCTCGCGACATTGTTGGCGGCGACGGTTGAGCCAGGGTCAGACGCTAGGACCTGTTCATAGACGGCGATCGCGCCATCAAAGTCTTGCTTCTGTTCTAGAAGCGATCCGAGCATCAGTTGAAGTGTGGCGTTTTCCGGATATTTCCCGAGCCCTGCACGGACCGATTTTTCAGCATTAGAGAGGTCGCCCGTGGCAAGGTAAAACTTGCCTAAGGCAACATATCCGGTGGGGATTTCCGGATGCTTAGCAATGAGATCCTCAAAAATGGCCTTGGCGGGGCCTTGCTTATCCTGCTGTAGATAAACTACGCCAAGGAGCACCGGCGCCTGGATGTCCTCTGGGTCGCGTTCGATCGCCGCCAACAGAGCAGCTTCCGCCAGCTCCGGTTTTCCAGACTGCATATAGGAAGTCACCAGAACCGGGAGTTGGTCGGCCGACTGTCCTCCGTCGTTGGCGGAAGTCTGCAGTAGCGCGATGCTCTCGTCGAATCGGCCGGCGCCATTAAGGGCCGCTGCCGCAATGCTGTCGGCACTCTCTCCATGCGCCCCGCTTCGGAGTCGATCGGCCACCTCTTCGGCACCGATCCAATCCTGTCGCCCGAGCTTGAGCTGCGCCAGCAACTCGAGGATCCTGGGATCATCTTCACCGGTCCTCGCGAGGCTGTCCTCGAGAAGCCGCTCAGCTTGTTGCATCTTTCCATAGCGAAGCAGGAAATCGGCGAACTTGAGTGCCACGGTCGCATTCGGCCCCGCGGCCTGAACGAGCTTCACATACTGTTCCTCGGCAAGCTCTACTTTTCCGCTCCGCTCATAAGCGTCGCCGAGCAAAGACAGGAGCGGCAATGATTCCGGCGCCTCGTTGAGTGCGGCAATCAAATCGGTGATGCTTTCCTCCGGGTGGCCGCCGGCCAGCCGAAGCGATGCTCGTGCACCGAGCGCGTCAACATTCTTCGGATCCAGTGCGATCACTTCATCGATGAGCCTTTGAGCCTCCACCGGGTCCTCCATCTCGCTCATCGCCCGGGCCAGTTGAACCCGTGCACGGTTCCGATTCGCCCCCTCCGCAGTGCTCTCGACCAACTCCCTCAACAGCCGCACGGCTTCAGGCCGCTCGCCGGCCTCGAATTGGATTTCGGCGAGCATCAGTTGATATTTGAAAACGTCGCCGCCTGCCGCGATCAGCCTTTCGAGCTGCTTCGCGGTCTCCTCCGCCCCTCGCTCGGACTTCAGGAAAGACACCAGCCGCAGCTGGGCTTCCGCGTTGTCGGCATGAGCATCGGCAAATCTCCGCACAATTTGTTCTGCGTCGTCCACACGACCCTTATTGAGCAACCAATGCACAAGCGGGTTCTGGAACGCCACGTCCTCAGGCTGCAGTTCAACTAATTCGCGGAGCACGCCTTCCACCGCGGCGTCGTCGCCAAGCTTCTCAAAAGCCGAGAGACGCATAAGTTGGACCGGAACACTGACTTGGTCATCGCCTGCTACACGTTTGATGAATTCGAGCGCCTGTGCCGGTTCATCGGCCAACATCCGCTCAGAAGCCATCACCATGAGTGCGTCCACGTTGGTGCCGTCCTTTTCGAGCACCGAACTGGCTATACGGATGGCATCGCCCCGATTGTCGCGCTTCAGCGCAATGGTAGCCTTCATGACCAAAGCGTTCGGGTCAGAAGGCGAGATGGCAAGCGCTTCCTCCACGAATTTGGACGCGTCTTCGGTCTGACCCGCAGTCAGGAGTATATAGGTGAGACGCAGCCGACTTTTAACGTCCTTGGGCCACTGCTCCGCCACGGAGGCATAAAGACGAGCTGCGCCATCCAGATGGCCCTGCCCCTCCTCAACTTCGGCCAAGGCAAACGCAGCTTCCGGGTACCCCTCTTTAAGCTGAAGTGCGTTACGGAACTCCAGGCTCGCCTTGACCGACTCGCCATCGGCCAAAAGCTCCTTGCCGCGCTCAAAATGCTCGGTCGCGCGCTCCTCTGAACTACTACAGCCAACCAAGAGGCCCGCCACAAACAATCCAACGATGATTTTAGCTGTCGCGGTTCGCATGCCGAACTCCGCAATCTGTTAACAACCGATCGACCAAGCATTAACATTTTGACTGCAATTTGACGAGAAATATCTGAACCGCCGAACCTAAAAGGTTAACAGCCGAGCTGCGCGCAACAATTAAGCGGCGAGGCTATGCCTCGCCGCCGCGTCATAGAAAATTCTCGGTATCAGGCGTCGGCTAGTTGAGCATCGGCACCGTAGTATCCATGTCACCCACGGGCTTCTGCTTCCGCCGACGGGCGAGTAGGGCAATACCCGCAAGGCCCCCACCGAACAGAGCCAGGGCGGGAGGAATTGGAACCGGTGCTACGTTGTACTCTGCCGTATAATCAAGATGGCTGCCAACACCGTTTGCGTTGGGAGTAATCATCGGCAACAGCGCTCCAACTGTCAAACGTACACTGGTCAGCGTACCGTCGATCGCACCCAGGAAGACCTTCAAGATAGCCGAGCTTCCGTCCAAGATGCTGACAACACCAGAGGAGCTTCCATTCGCTTCAAGCGTGAAATCCCAAGGGTTTTCATTCGTGTTGTCGACGGTGAGATAAAGGTACTCTCCGGCACCGAAACCTTGTGACAAGGAATCATTGCCAATCGTGATTGTTTGATACGACGGGTTCGGATTGTCTACATTGAAGATTGTCGAGAAATTGACAGCCGGGCTGCCACCGGCATTCTGGTGAAAGCCAGGAATGCCGGACCAACTGATCACATCAAAACTGCCGATCTGGCCGGTTGACAGCGTGAGCGCCTGTGCGCTCGGAATGCCAGCGATTGTCATCGCCCCAGCGGTCACGACGATCCCGGCCACCGCAGAAACCCATGACGTCCTAACGTGCCTAAGAGCCCCAGATCTTAACATTGACAAACTCCTTTGAGCCACGGTTTTCGGAAATTCGACACGCCCCTCGTAATCAAGTTTTAACTAATTTAGCCCGCCGTGTCAATGCTGGGTGTGCTCCTAGGAGATTGCTATCCGATCCAGAAACGGGCCGCAAAACGGAACGAGTCCGCCCTTTCAAACAATTTCTTGTGACCGATTAGTTCCAACCTAGGCTTACGGTTCAGTTCCCGAACGAATGTCGCCCTGGAGGGGGAAAACGCCATGCTTGCGCTTGTCGTCAAGTACCGCTTGAACAATTTCTCCCGAAATCAGGTCGGCGCTTGAGCCGTAGCCGTACATAAGGGCCGTATCGCAAAGGATGTTAATGAGCCGGGGCGTGCCTTGGGTGGCGTACGCGATAAGTCCTACTGCCTCATCTGAAAATATCAGTCGATCGGCGCCGGCGACGGCAAGCCGATGATCAATATATCCAGCAACCTCGGACCGGGGAAGAAGCCCAAGATGGAAATCCGACGAGACACGTTGGGCAAACTGAACGAGTTCGGGGCGCGACAGCAGTTCTTTCAACTGAGGCTGCCCACTCAGCACAATCTGCAGCAGTTCCTGATCATGTGTGTTGAGATTTGACAGCATGCGCAGTTCCTCAAGCGCCTTCGCCCCAAGATTCTGCGCTTCGTCGACCACGAGCACGGTCCGCTTGCCAAGCGCGTGTTGTTCCACCAAGAACTTTTCGAAGCGACGATAAAGGCCAACATAGGAGCCGCCCTCGAACTCCTGGTCAAAAGACAAAAGTATCCATTGGAGAAGATCACCGCGGTCACCCTGGGTGTTCGATACCAGCCCGATGCTGATGTCCCCGGGGACCTGGTCAAGTAAATGCCGCAGCAGGGTCGTTTTACCCGATCCAATTTCGCCAGTTATGACGGTAAAACCGGCGTGATTGACGATGCCGTATTCCAGCATTGCGAAGGCCATGCTGTGCGGACCAGCCCAATAGATGAAACGAGGGTCGGGTACTACCGCGAAGGGTTTCGATGTTAGTCCATAAAATGCTTCGTACATTGGTCCACCGTGCACCTCTCACCTGCAGACTGACACAAATCAACTCGGACAGACATAATTCGTTCGCTTCGTCGTCGCCGCGGGGCTTTTATCCGGCTCCTCGACCACAGCCAGTTAGCGGTCGACCCGGCAAAATCACCTTAAAAACCGCTTCTTTTTGATGTTGATTTTGTGTTAAAAATGGTCTAACGATGTAGCTGCGGCGTTGGCGTCAACAAGGAGGTGCACAATGCGCCGGTATTTGCAAATTAAGAGTCTTCCAGCTCTGCTTCTGGGCTTTTCCGCGCTCGCTTTGATTGGCGCTGGTACCCAGGCACAGGCGGTGACCTACAGCTTGGGCAACGGGACACTGCTTGGCGTGATTGATGCTGGCAGCCCAAGCAATCCTCCCGTCCCGCCCGACAATCTCGTTTGTTTTGCCGCGGGAGGCACTTGCAACGCTCAGGATGGCGGCAGCTGGGTGCAGGCGAAGAACTATACGGGCACCAGCGACATTAACTCTCGCGGCCTGTGGAAGTCGGACAAGGATACGCCCACGGATGGATTTAGTATGACCACTAACTCCGGCAATTTGTCCGGGACGTGGAGCCAAGTCTGGCAGGGAGTCGTGGGCGAACTGATCACGCATTATGCTGCTGTGAAGGCTGCAACTGCCTATCAGCTGATTGGCTATGACATGTCGCTCATCACCGCGGCGCTGGTCGCCGGCGACATCATCACCGGGAACTGGGTGGTGCCGTCGACTAACGGCGTGTCGCATGTGAACCTCTACAACTCCGCACCACCGCCGGCACCCGTTCCGCTTCCCGCGGCCGGTCTGCTGCTGCTCGGTGGCCTAGGCGGCCTTGGCGGCATCAGCTTGTTCCGCCGCCGGCGCGGTCAGGGCGCACCCGCTTAATACGCTGGACTCGCGCGGATGGTAATGGAAGGCACGCGGGGCGGCGTGCCTTTCGCTTTTGTAGCCGTCGTTGGACCGAATTTGCCGCAGGTCAATCAATTCACGGTGTTGCCTTCAGGACGTACCTGCGCCCTTTGTACGCGACCTCGCCATCCCGCTTCATTCGACTCAGTAGGGATGAGACCGAACTTTTTCGAAGTTTCTGACCGCGGACTGCAGCATGTTCGACCGCCATTTGGGGGCTTAAGCCAGCTGTCCCGGCCTCACGAAGTAGATCTCGTATCGTATCCGTAATCCCTCGCGCGCGGGACTGTTGGTCAAGCTTTCGAGCCTCCTCTGTGATCAATTCAATGGCAAGATCAAGTCCCCGAATCTTAATTTGAAGCGCGTCGAGTTCAGCCTGAAGCCGGTTGCGCTCGTCAACGAGTGCGCGGAGTGGCGTTCTCGACACCGCCTGCATTCCGGACTCCCATTCACGGAAATACGACAATAGTGCTGTGCACATCGTAAGTGCTGAATGTGGGATTGCAAGGGTGGGATTCCTTCATGGGTAACGCGTCTGCAGCTGCCATTCGGCCGCATCCGACGCGAATGTTCGTCAACAGCTAGATGCTCGCCACTAAGGTTCGTATCAGATCGCTACCAACGTCAGACTCCGTCCCTAGTCGACCTGTTGAATTAACAGCCGTGAAGATTTCCCCTGCGAATTTCTTGCAAAAATTTCGACGCGGTGTTTAAGTCAATCGAGGCCACTCGCCTCCACGTTCACAAAACGAGGCGAGAATGCAGACTAACATTGAACGTTCCGTCCATCGCCGCTTTCATAGAATCGCCAGCGTCCAGCGCCAATTAGTCGTTAGCCGCTGCGCGGACATGGCCTTGAGACACGCCGACCCGCAGAGCTGGGTGCGAGACGTGTTTGCGACAGTGGCCGTTCGCCTGGAAGCCACTGACGTCGACGCCAAAATCATCAAAGAAGCTCGGGATCAGGTTAGCTTGATCGCGGCTCAGCTGCTTCTCGAGGTAACGGTGCAATGCGACGCCGCCGGCCGGGGCGGTTTTACACGGCTGGCCGCCACACGTAGCGTCGCGCTACATAAACGACCTCGCCATCGCGCTTCATCCGACTCAAAAGTGACGACACCGACGTCTTGTTGAGGGTCTCGCCGCGAGCTGCCGCGCGCTCAATAGCCATTTGCGGTGTTATCCCGGCGGAACCCGCCTCTACCAATATCTCACGAATTACCGCTGAGGTCCCAATGGCTCGTGGGCCGCTAAAGGAGGCAGTCCTATCTGCCTGATCATTGATCAAATCAATAGCGAGTTCAAGTCCACGGATCTTGTTTTGAAGCTCTGTTAGCTGGACGGTCAACCGGTTCCGCTCATCCGTGAGGGTTTGCGTCGGCGACTTCACATCTTGTTTTGTGGCTATCATTTGCCCCCCGGAACCTGGCAGATCGACATCATGCTGATTCTCGAGCATCCCACAATAGACCGGGACGCGAAGCCGCACATAAGAAAATATGCCGTTCTCCCGGGAATTTTCTGAAATAAGAATGAGATATGCCGTTGCTTGAACCTCCCGCTTCCCTCAATGGCTTCCCGCGGTAGCCGAGTAACCATGCATTGTTTCCAAACACCCCGCGCTTGCAATCGATGAGCCCCTGCGCTTAAGTTCCATCGGGCCACTCGTTACGTTCTCAAAGAAGGGACGATGCGAGCAATGGGCGTTAGTGCAACCTTGGAAAGCCGATTTAACAGGATGGCGCGAGCGCAGCGTCAAGTAACCGTTGAAAGAAATGCCGCGCTCGCTCTCAAACAGTCCGACCCGTCGAGTTGGGCTGAAGTTTTGCTCTCCGCGGTAGTGAAACGCTTGGAGAGACTGGACGAGAGCGTAGAGGTAAAGGAAGTAGCCAGGGACCAGCTGGACCGTATCAGGGAAGCGCTGCTCGACAAACTGGCCGTGAACGAAGAGGCGGCTTAGGCCACCGAAGACAGAGGGATCGTCGACGTTTCGCGCCAGCGGCGGCTCGAGCTACTCGGCGGTCCCTTTTACGGCCCGTTACATGCCGAATTCGGGCCATGGGTGTATGATCCCGTTATATGGCCGCGTCATTGCTGGGCATCCGACGACCCCGTGCCCAGGTCAATTCGACGAGCCTAACGAGCTAGGCGCCGCATGATCACGCCGCCGAGCATGCCGAGATAGACCAAATTGGTCGCGGCATACCGCTTCCACATCCGGCCAGGCTCTTGAAACACTCGATGTAGCCATTCTAGGCCCGACTTCTGCATCCACTCCGGGGCACGGCTCACTTGACCTGCAAGCACATCGAATGATCCTCCGACCCCCATGATAAAGGGGACGTTGAACTCATCCCGATAGAGGGCCAAGAATCGCTCCTTCCGCGGCGTTGGCATACCGACGAATAGGCAATCGGCATGACTCGCTCGGATGGCGGCGACGACCCCGCGCTCCTCCTCATCGCTGAAATAGCCGTCGCGCGCGCCGGCGAGCTGAAGCCCCGGGAAGCGCCGCTCGGCCACCTCCACCGCCTTGCTGAGCACTTCGGGTGTGGCGCCTAAAAAGTATGGCTTCAGATTGTCCTTAGCACAACGTTGCAGCAGTCCCATCATGAGGTCGATGCCCGCCACCCTTTCGGCACCCTTGACGCCCGCGAGCCCCAACCCGATTACAATGCCCATGCCGTCGATGCCGACGAAATCAGCGGACTCCAGGTCCTGCTTGAGTAGCGGATCTTTCCCGGCGCGCACGAGCTTCGCGACATTAAGGGCTACGTGCTGCATGCGTTCCCCACTACGCATTGCGTTCACGGCAAGGTCGACGGTCTCCTCCATCGACGCGATGTCCACCGGCAGATCGAGAAACGTTACGCGCATAAGACCAATATCTATAGCCGATGAAGGGCACGCCCAGACGAGTTTACGCCAACGTGGGTTGGATCTTTCGGCGGCGTTCACACTGCCCAAATGATCCTGACGGGTGGTTAACTGCATCAGTTGATTCCGCGCAATGTCCGTGGTCACTCACTCGTGAGTAAATATACACTTCGAGACCTTCACTATCCGGGACGAAGGCGTCGCACTCGACGCTATCTGGGTGTCCACCGGGCAGCCTCGTCAGAGGACAAACCCATTTAAGGGGATTGCGGCACCCGAAGTAAGGCCGCGGGACAAGTGTAAAAATGGGCTTCGGAATCGTTTTCAGCCTCGACTACGAGATCCACGGCAACGGCGCTGGGTCGCCCATGGACCTGATGGTCGAGCCGACGTGGCGATTGCTGCGCCAGCTCGAGCGGTTTGGCGGAAAGCTCACGATCTTCGCCGAGGCGATCGAGATCCTCCGTTTTCGCGACCATTTTCGGTTCACAGGGCGCGACGACTTCGCCTATGAGGCGATCGTTGAGCAGCTTCGGTACGCCATCCTCCACGGGCATGATGTCCAGCTTCACATCCACCCTTCTTATGCCAAGGCATCGCTAGTAGACGGCCGCTGGAGGCAGAACTGGGAGGAATATGACACCGCCAGGCTTCCAGCGCCCCGGATTCGCGAGCTTCTTACCGAGGCGGCGGAGGTTCTAGACGAGATACTCAAGCCCATTAGGCCCGACTACACCATCTACGCGTTTCGAGCCGGCAACTGGGCCATGATGCCGACGCGCAACATCGCCGACGCATTAATTGAGCGACGCATCGCGATCGACAGCTCCGTATTCAAGGGCGGGGAGCGAGACCATGTAGCCAAGTTCGACTACAGCGAAGCGCATAGCGCCCTCCTGCCCTGGCGTGCCGACCGCGACAACATCTGCTGCGTCGATCCGTCGAGCCCCCTCTGGGAGTATCCGATCTATACCGAGATGCGCAGAATCTGGGCGTTCATCAGCCCAAATCGCTTTTATCGCGTCTTCCAGACGCGGACCAACAGGCTTGGCGACGGCGAATCGCCGCCTGCCGAGCAAGGAGGCGGTAGCAAAGTATCCAAGATGTTCCACCTACTCTTCGGCAAGCATGCATGGAAGGCGGATTTCAACCAGTGCTCCGGGCCGCAGCTTGTCGCCGCCCTCAAAAGGGCCAAGGCGGCATATGGCGCCCAGCCGGGTCTGCTGCCGTTCGTTACGATCGGTCACTCGAAGACATACGGCCGATACAACGAGGCGACGCTCGAAAAATTCTTGACGTACGTTTCCGCGAACCCGGCCGATTTCCAGTATGCGGTATACCGGGATTTTCTAGGCTAGACGCGATAATCAAGCCCCGGGTAGGTCAGTGTCGGCAGTTGCAGTGTGATCTTTACGGCGTTCCCTCTCGGAAGGTGGCGCGCCGGGGAACACGTCCAGCGCCGATCCACTAGCCCAATCCCTCTTTTCAATGGGTTGGCGGACAACGCTCAAATCGCGCACCTGTTTACTTCGTGGGCAATTCAGCACAAAGCGATCAAGATTCCTTTATTATTGTTAATATATAACCGTATCGAAAAAGCTGGACCTGTAACCCGCCTCCATGGTTACTCGCAGGTTAACATGCGGGTGGCCTCGCAGGCAACGGGCGGCAGCGCTGAACGATGACCGGATCGGTGTTCTTTGGCTCCAACGAGTACGCCGTTGGGGAGCGTGATGGCTTTGCTTCTGTAACGGTGGTTCGGACCGGCGACACGGCCGGCGCCGTCCATGTTACCTACGCGACGAACCCGAGTTCCGCCACGTCCGGCGCCGACTACACCGCCACTCATGCGGTCGCGGTAATCGCGGCCGGCGAGACCAGCGTCACCATCGAGATCCCCATTCTCGACGATAGCCTGTCCGAATCGACCGAGGCGTTCGCCATCTCGATCGAATCCATCGACAGCGGGACGTTGCTGTTCCCCCGCAATACCGTCGTCAAGATTCTCGACGACGAGAATCCCGCGACCGAGCCTCATGAGCCGCCGTTGGTCTCGGACTACACTGTTTCGGTGAGCAACGTCATTACCGGCCTCGATCAGCCGATGAGCATGATATGGCTTCCGGGCAGTGACGAGATCGCGCTAATTGCCCAGAAGAAGGGCCAGATCGCGGTCATCAACACACATACTGGCGAGGTCTCGGACGACCTGCTCATCGATCTCAACGCCGAGGTCAACTCGAATTCCGACCGCGGGCTGATGGACATCATCATCCATCCCGATTTTGCAAATCATCCCTATCTCTACGCCTTCTACGTCGTCGATCCGCCGGGCGCGGCAGGCTCCGGAGGCAATGCCGGCGAGGACGGCGATGGCAACCGCTACGCCCATGTCGTGCGGTGGGAACTGGACATCTCCGGCGGCACGCCAAGCCTGGTCGCGGGTAGTAAAACGGTGATCCTTGGCGCCGCCGGGCAATCGTTCAACGACATTTCAGGCTACGGCAACGTCGATTCCACACTGCTGGAGAATGTCGGCTTGCCCTCGTCGGAGATCGACCCCTCGACGGGCTCGTACAAGCGGGACTACATCAAGGTCGATTCCATCACGCACGCTGGCGGCGCACTCTCCTTCGGCCCGGACGGAATGCTTTACGTCGCGGTCGGCGATGGCGCGTCCTTCAATTTCGTCGATCCACGCGCCATATCGGTGCAGGATGTTGACAGCCTGTCCGGCAAAATTCTCAGGATCGATCCGATCACTGGGGATGGCCTCGCGGACAACCCTTTCGCCGATGCCGGCGACCTTGGGGCCAACGCGTCGAAGGTCTGGATGTACGGGCTCCGCAACCCGTTCACCATGACCTTCGCGGATGACGGCCGTCTCTTCATGAGCGAGACGGGCTGGTACACCTACGAGGAAGTCAACGCCGGCGGGGCCGGCTCGAATTTTGGCTGGCCCTATTTTGAAGGGGCCGACTATGGCAACCTTTTCCGGGCACCCGGCTATCAGGACCTGCCCGGCGCCGCCGACTTCTACGACCAGGTCGAGGCCGGCAATATCGTCATCACCCCAGCCTATCGCTCACTCTCGCATTTCGACGAGGATCCCGGCTTCCAGGTCAACGCGATCGTCGGCGCCAGTTCGATCTATACGGGGAGCAGGTATCCTTCCGAATTCCTGAACGACTATTTCTTCACCGACATCGTCGAGGGCGAGATTTACGCCGTCGACATCAACGATCGCACCAAGCTCAAGTTCATCACGGACATTGGCGACTTCGGCCCGTCCCAGATGGTGCAGGGCGCCGACGGCTATATGTACCTTCTCGACCTGATCGGCGGCCGCGTGCTCCGGCTGGTCATCGATAACGCCACGCCGTCGATCACCTCGAACGGCAGCGGCAGCAGTGCCGCAGTCAATGTCGCGGAGAACACCACCGCTGTCACCGACGTCAACGCCAGCGACCCCGACTCGGTGACGATCGTCTACACGATCGACGGCGGCGCCGATGCCGCAAAATTCGAGATCGACGCCGGCACGGGAGTCCTGTCCTTCAAGAACGCGCCCGATTTCGAGGCGCCCACCGACGTCGGCGCCAACAACACGTATCAGGTCATCGTCCGGGCCTCCGACGGCAACACGTCCGACACCCAGACCATCGTCGTCACCGTCACCGACGCCAACGAGAACACGCACGCCCCGGTCATTACCTCGAACGGAGGCGGAGCCTCGGCCAGTGTCAGCGTGGCCGAGAACACGACCGCGGTGACGACGGTCACCGCGACGGACGCCGACGCGGGCACCACCCTTACATACTCCCTGATCGGTGGCGCAGATCAGGCAAAGTTCACCATCAATGCCTCGACCGGGGCGCTCGCCTTCATCTCGGCGCCGAACTTCGAGGCTCCGACGGACGCGGGCGCCAACAATGTCTACGACGTGACCGTAAGGGTATCCGACGGAACCCGGACCGATACCCAGAGCATCGCGGTCACCGTCACCAACACCAACGAGCACCCGCCGCTCATTTCCTCGAATGGCGGGGGCAGCACTGCAGCCCTCAACGTCGCGGAAAACGCCACCGGCGTCACCACCGTCACGGCGACCGATGCCGACTCCGCCGCCACCCTCACCTACTCCCTCATCGGCGGCGCCGACCAGGCAAAGTTCGCGATAAACGCCTCGACCGGAGCGCTAACGTTCGTCTCCGCCCCCAACTTTGAGGCGCCGGCCGACTCGGGCGGAGACAATGTCTATAACGTTACCGTTCAGGTCTCCGACGGCGCCGGCGGCTTTACCGATACTCAAGCGATCGCCGTCACCGTCACCAACGTCAACGAAGCGCCGGTCATCAGTTCGAACGGGGGCGGTGCAAGCGCAGTAATCTCCATCCTGGAAAACACGACGGTACTCACGACTGTCGCGTCGACCGACCCCGACGCCGGAGCCTCCCGCACCTACTCGATCAACGGCGGAGCGGACTCCACGAAATTCGACATCAATGCATCGACTGGTGCACTCACCTTCAAGTCCGCGCCCAATTTCGAGGCGCCGACCGACGCTGGCGGAAACAACGTCTACGACGTCACGGTCCAGGTTTCCGACGGCATTCTGACCGACACCCAGGCCATCGCCGTGACGGTTACCAACGTCAACGAAGCGCCGACGATAACCTCGGGCGGTGGGGGAGCGGCCGGGGCAGTAGCGATCGTTGAAAACACGACGGCGGTCACCACCGTAACCGCTAGCGATGTCGACGCCGGCGCGATTCTCACTTACGCGATCAGCGGGGGCAGCGATTTCGCCAAGTTCGACATCAACGCCACCACTGGCGTGCTCACCTTTAAGGCCGCCCCGAACTTCGAGGTGCCGACCGACATCGGCGGAAACAACGTCTACGACGTGACCGTTCAGGTCTCGGATGGCACGCTGACCGACACCCAGAGCATTGCCGTCAGCGTCACCAACGTCAACGAGCACACCCCGGTCATCACCTCGAACGGGGGGCTCGGGACCGCCGCCGTAAGCGTCGCCGAGAACACCACGGCTGTTACCACGGTCACGGCGACTGATACCGATGCAGGGGCATCGCTGACATATTCGCTCGTCGGCGGTGCCGACCAGGGCAAGTTCACGATCAACGCGTCCACCGGTGCATTGTCCTTCATCGCCGCGCCGGACTACGAGGTCCGTGGCGACGCCGGATCGGACAACATCTTCAACGTCACGGTTCAGGTATCCGACGGCATCTTCGCCGACACCCAGGGCCTCGCCGTGACCGTTACGAACGTCGTGGAAACGGCTCCGACAATCACCTCCGACGGGGCTGGCCCGACCGCGGCGGTCAACGTCGCCGAGAACGCCACAGCCGTCACCACCGTCGTTGCGAGCCAGGGCGATTCCGGAGAGGCCGTCGCGTATTCCATAATCGGCGGTGCAGACTCGTCAAAGTTCGACATTAATGTGCGGACCGGAGCACTCACCTTCAAGACCGCGCCGGACTTCGAGGCGCCCGCCGACTCAGACGGAAACAATGTGTATGACGTTGAGGTCCGGGTCTCGGCCGGGGCGTCCAGCGACACGCAAATCGTTGCTGTAACGGTCACCAACACGAACGACCGCGCACCCTCTATCACATCCAATGGCGGCAGTGCGACCGCATCGATCTCGCTCGCCGAGAATGGCACGACCGTCGCCACCGTGGGTGCAACAGACCCGGATAGCCTCGGACCGCTCAGCTACTCGCTTGCCGGGGGTGCCGACCAGTCCAAATTCGAGATCAACACCTCTACGGGTGCCCTTAGCTTCAAGGCCCCCCCGAACTTCGAGGCACCAGCAGACTCGGGCGGGAACAACGTCTATGACGTGACTGTGCAGGTCTCCGATGGCTCCTTCACCGACACGCAGATCATCGCCGTCACGATCACAAATCTGAACGACAATGCCCCGGTCATCACCTCGAACGGCGGCGGAGCCGTGGCGTCAATCTCGCTCGCTGAGAACGACACCGCGCCCACTACGGTTGTGGCGACGGACGCCGATAACTTGGGAGCGCTCACGTATTCCCTCGCCGGCGGGGACGACGAATCCAGCTTCGACATCGACCCTGTCACCGGCGCCCTGAGATTCAAGGTTGCGCCCAGCTTCGAGAGCCCGTCCGACACCAACGGCGACAATGTCTATGACGTAGTTGTCAGCGCGTCGGACGGAACATTGTCCGATACCCAAGCCATCGCCGCCACCGTCACCGACGCAAACGACTACGCGCCGGTCATCACGTCTGGCGATGGTGAGGTTTCGACCTCGGTTACTGTGGTCGAAAATGCCGTCGCCGTAACGACCGTCACCGCAATCGACCCCGATGCCGGCACCAGCCTCACATACGCGCTTGTGGGCGGTGACGACCGCTCGCGGTTTGCGATCAACGCTTCCACGGGCGCGCTGACCTTCATTGCCGCGCCCGATTTCGAGGCCCCTTCCGATCTCGGGAAGGACAACGTCTACGATGTCCAGGTGCAGGTTAGCGACGGGTCGCTTATAGACACACAGACGATCGGTGTTGCCGTCACCAATCGCAACGAGGCCCCACACATCACGTCAAACGGCCGAGCGGCCGCCGCGACCATTGCGGTCAAGGAAAACGCCTCGTCGGTCACGACTGTCACCGCTTCGGATCCCGATGCATCGAGCAAGCTGACGTTTCGCATCGCCGGGGGCGCCGACGCCGATAAATTCCTGCTCGACGCCGGCACGGGCGCGCTCGTCTTCGTCAAGGCCGCAAATTTCGAGATGCCTGCCGATGCAAGTCTCGACAATCGCTACGAGGTCATCGTCGAGGTGAGCGACGGAAGCCTTGCAACCCGCCAAGCGCTATCGGTGGCGGTTACGGACGTCAGCGGCGAGAAGATTACCGGCTCGAGGAAGAGCGACACCCTACGGGCCGCCAACGGCGGGGAGTCCTTGGTCGACGGCGGGAACGGCAACGACATTCTCCTTGGCACCGAGTTCGACGACGCCCTCGACGGCGGCAAGGGCGACGACAAGCTCTTCAGCGGCAACGGATGGGACATCCTGGACGGCGGCCCGGGCAAGGACCTCCTGGTCGGAGGGCCGCATGGGGACACGTTCCGCTTCTCTAGCAAGTTCGGCATCGTCAACGTCGACAAGGTCAAGTTGTTCTCGCCCTACTATGACCGCATCGAGCTCGATACCGACATCTTCAAGAGCCTGCATCGCGGCAAGCTGAAGGCGGACGAGTTCCATATCGGGAAAACAGCCGCCGACGCCAATAACTATATTCTCTACGACGTGGGGTCCGGTGCGCTCTTCTACGATCCGGATGGCAGCGGTTCGGCGAAGAAGATCAAGTTTGCTGTTCTCGTCAACAAGCCCGATACCCTCCAAGATGGTGACTTCCTGGCTATCTGAAACGATCCTGTTGGCGACGCCGGCGAGGTAGTCCTGTGGTCGATGCCGCCGAGCTTGCAGGTCTCGAGGAGCCAGGAGATGATCGGCCAGTGCTCGCCTCCGCCGTCGGAGCCGGCGAAGAGCGCATTCTTGCGATTGAGGGCGATGGGGCGGATGGCCCGCTCGACGACGTTCGTATCGATCTCGACGCGGCCGTCATCGAAGAAACGGGTGAGCCCCCGTCCATCGCGAGAGGGCATAGCGGATCGCCTGCGCGAGCTTGGTTTTCTGGCTGACGGCCGAGCTTCTTGCGGAGCCACGGCTCGAGCGCGGCAATGATCGGCCGGCCCTTCTTCCGGCGGACCGCCTGTCAGGTCAGACGACCATGTCGCTGGGGTCGGGTCGGGGTCTAAACGAGGACCTGCTCGACGTCCGCGAGGAAGTTATCGGCTGTCGAGGATCATCGGCGCGGTCATGCCGGAGATCCTCAAACCGGCGGTGAAGTTGGTGGGCCATGGGATTGCACCCGGCAGCGGTCGCTCACCTCTGCGGCGCAGTTTCGGCTGCAGCCGTGGCTGCGGCATCGCGTACGAAGGCGGCGAACCGCGTCACCAGTTTCGGCGGCATGCCATCGAACGCAGGCTTCGCAACTTCCCGCATGACAGGGTCACGCGCGTATTCCTCAGCAAGTGCGTGGGCCTGTATACGATCGGCGAGCACACCGGCGAGGTCGGTTCTAGCCTGCTTTTGCAGTTCGGCGGAAAGGATAGGATAGAGGCGGAGCTCAAGCCCAAGCCGTGGAACGACAACGGCGCCCTCGCGGGGCGCCACGGCAAAGCAATTTGCAAGTGCGGTTTGAAATGGTGCGCCGAACTCGCCAAACTGCACCAGGAGCGAAGCGCGGAGCAGCCACAGTTCGCCCGACGACGGCGCGGCCCTCAGGGCATCATCTACAACAGCGAGGCATTCCGCCGGCTCGACCGCCTCCCCCTCCTCGCCCGTGCAGTGTTCGATCCGCGCCCGGATTAACCCCGCGTCGTTGAGCAATGAAGCCGCTACATCGGCTCGCGCGATTGTGGCTGCATCCGCGCGGACAGATGGCTCGATGTATCGCACGGGTTCGACCAGCAGGAGTGGCCCGGGCGTTGCCGCGACCACTATGCCGAGCCGCGCGGTCGCAACGATCCCCGCGGACAGACACGCCAGCGACATGACTAGGACGGCGCGTCGCGCCCACGCACTGTCGAACATGGCTGACATCTTATCCCAACCCTCTTACGCGGCGTCCTGCTGGTAGTAGCCGCGGTAGTCGCCGTAGCGGCCGTAGCTCTCCGCCCGTGCAACCATATTGAGGACGCCGTAAATCGGCACCTCGGTCCGCTCAAGTTCGCGGAGGCTCGCTCGGACCACTCGCTGACTCGTCGAGGCATACCGAACCACCATGATGCCAGCGTCGCAGTGTCGGGCAACGATGGTTGCATCAACCACGAGCCCGATCGGGGGCGTGTCGACGATGACGGTATCGTAGCGCTCGCGTGCGAACCGCATGAGTTCGTCGAAGCGGTTTGACATAAGGAGCGTGTCGGTCGAGCCGGTACTGGCCTTCTCACTCAAGATGAAATTCACTCCGCTCGAGGGCTCGGCGATGATCGAGAGCTCGTCGGGACGCGCACCACCCTTGTCGGCAAGGAAGGCGATCAGCCCCTGATCGACTTGGGGATCACCGAGGTAGGCCCGGACCCTATTCCGCCGGAGATCGGCATCAATTAGAATGGTTGAAGCACCCGTACTCGCCGACTGGCGGGCGAGGCTGAGGGCGATCGTGGTCTTCCCTTCGCCTGGCACCGCGGAGGTTACAAAGATGCAGCGCCGGCTCTTGTTGAGGAATGGCGGCATGCCGAGCTGAATTCGTCTCACAGATTCCGCATAAGCGGAAAACGGCTGCGTCATTATCGCGAGGTCAGGGCGTCGCGCCCCGGAACCGCTGACCTTGGGCACGGCGGCGACGATAGGCACCCCGGCGAGGCCCTCTAACTGCTCGACATTGGTGATGCCTCCGACGAAGTGTTCGCGGATGAAGGCCAGGCCTATGCCCGCGATGAGAGCCAGAACCAGTGAACCGGCGACAATCATGCGAGACGGCGGAAAGCTCGCTCGGGACGGAGGTTCCGCCGGCGCGATGACGCGAGAATCCGGGATTGTGAAATCGGTCTGCTGCTCCACCTGCTGGAGCTTGGTGACGTAGCTCTGGTACAGGGCGCGGCGTGCCGAAAGGCTCTGCTGCAACTGAAAGAGCTCAACCGAGACGTCCTTCGGCAGTTCGAGGTCGGTGAGGGTCCGGCCAAGCTGATCCCGAAGTGACGAACTCGCGACGTTCGATTGCGTGATCTGGTCCTGCAGCGTGCGCGACTGCGAAACCGCGATGTCGCGCAGGCGCGCGTCGAGGGCATCAAGTTCCTGCCGCGCATCTGCCACCGCGGTGCCGCCTCCCGCCTGCAACTGAGCGAGAAGCTCAGCGCGGCGGTCGGCAAGTCCGGCCTCGCGGGCGCTGTCGATCTGAGCCAGGGTTATGTAGTCCCTTGCATCGAGCGCCGCCTGAATGTCGGCAAGGGTTGCGCCGCTCGAATTCCGCATCTTCTCCTCCTCAGCAAGGCGCGCGAGGAGGTCCCGTGCGGCGGGTGAGCCGAGTTCGGCGATCTTGGTCTGGACGAAGTTATCGAGCTGGGTTTCACCCGCAGAGATGTCACGGGCGAGGCTCGCCACGCGGTCCTGCAGGAACGCTGCCGCACGCTCGTTGGAACTGAGCTTTGTCTCGATCTGCTCCGCGAGGTACACCTCCGCAAGCTTGTTGGCAGTAAGCGCTGCCTCCTCCGGACTGGACATGGTCGCCGATATTTCGATCACGTTGGTGACGCCGACCCGGCCGATGCTGACCGACTTCGAGAACTGGTCAACAATCTGCGCCTGCTCCATCGTCGACAGCGCGTCGAAGTCCCGGGCTGCTGCCGGCTCGTCCTTGCTCTCGGTCAGTCCGAAAAAAGCGGTGACCATGTCGAGGGGCGATCCGCGATCCTGAAAGTCGGGCAGGTTCACCAGACCGAGTTCGATGGCGGCCCGGCGCAGCACTTTCGAGGAGCGCGCGATCTCCACTTCGGTGTCGATCGTGGTGTTGTTGCCCACGGTTTCGCCCATTGCCGGCTGAAAGCCGAGAATCTGGGAGTCGCGGCTGTCGACGACGACAAGCGCCGTCGCTGCAACGACAAGGACGACGGTGATGAGGACAGTCCAGAATCGGCGACGGAGAACGCCCAGAGCCGCCCGCAGGTCGAAATGAGATTCGCCGAAGAGCTGGCCAGGCGGAACATCTTCCGCCCGGGTCGAGGGCCCCCCGCGCTGCTGAATGATTCCGTGCATGACGCCTCCAGACGCTCCGGCAGGTCCGGTCTACAGTTGTTTAAATCTCAAGAATACGGCGTTCGTTTGATCGCAGAACCAGACAAGATAAGCGATTTGTCAAATACGCGCCTGTGTCTAGGTTAATGCGATATTTGCCGAAGTAAGGCTGGTCAACTGGCGTGTGGCCGTGAACCACGATCCGCTCGAATTCTTCATCCCGGTCCGCGAATCCTTCGCGGATCCATAGCAGGTCGGAGGGCTTCTGAAGATGAAGCGGGAGACCGGGTCGGGCGCCGGCATGAACGAAGAAGTAACCGCCGACGACGAGAGAGAATGGCAGACTCGCAAGGAACGCTACGTGGTCATCGGGCAGGCGTTCCCGGAACGCCGTCCTCAGCCGGGGGTAGTCGATTCGTGTCTCTGAGGTGAAATCGGCAGCGTCGACGGAATACGAACGCAGCGTCTCACGTCCACCGTTCCGGAGCCAGATTGGCCCGGTTGCGGGATCGTTGAGAAAGTCGAGGAGCATCTGTTCGTGATTGCCGCGGATATAAGTTGCACTGCACTCGAAAAAGTCCGACATGAGCGACTCGACGATCCGGCGAGAATCCGCTCCCCTGTCGATGAAGTCGCCGAGGCCAATCGCCTGAATGGCCGCCGTCGGCGCCGATCGGGCGCGATCACGCAGGATGGCATCGCGGAGGCGCTTCAGGAGGTCGAAGCGCCCATGCACATCGCCGAAGACGTAGATGCATGTCTCCTCGGGCAGAGTACCGATCGCGGGGAGGACTGACGGGGTATTCCGCGCGGTGGGAATGGTGACGCTGACGCGCTCGAACCGTGGCGGCGGGCCCGGATTTGCGGTCGGCCGCGCGGGCTCCCTACTGCGGGCCGCGATCCGCACCGGCCTGCGCACCGCTTCCCCCAGGCCCGCGCCGAGAAGGACGACGATAGTCAGGGCGACCGCCTGAATCTGGACACTGAAGTCAATCGCCGACTGGACCGCGATGCCGGCTGCAGCCGCCAGCGCGGTAATTGCGGCCGGCGACGGCGAGATCCGCCGCGTCAGCGCCCTCGCAATGACCACCAGCACGAACAGGATGGTTGCCAGCGTCAGGGCGAAGGCCGGAAGCCCGAGTTCCGCCGCTGCTTGGAGGAACGTGCTGTGCGCGCGAAGCCAGATCAGGTTGTGATCGCCCGGACCCTGGAACATCGGATAGGCGTCGGCAAACGTGCCGGCGCCCTGCCCTAGAAGCGGGCGGGCAAGTATCATGTCGATGGTCTCGCGATAGACCATCAGCCGGTCCTGATCCCCTATGCCCTCGCCAAGCCGCTCGAACAGCCGGCCGCCGATCGCCCACACCAGCGCCCCGAAGGCGACGAGTGCCAGCAGGATTGCGCCCGTCCTCGCCGCCAAGCCGAACCGCGCAGACGGGAGCGAAACCGCCACGACCACTAGCATCCCGATGCCCGCCGCTATTGCGCCGCCGCGCGAACCGGTTTCTAGAAGCGCGAGGAGGAGGATGAGGACGGCGACGATCCAGGTCGCCGAATCCGCCAGGGCGGCTGAGGCGGAACCGCTCAGCTTGAGCCGATGTCCGTCGCCGCCCCGACTTTCCTCGAATCGCGACACGACGAGCGCGGCGGCCGCGACCATGCCGACGGCAAAATAGCTCGCCACGGCCGCACGCCCGACGAACGTTGCCGTGAGGTATCCGTGGTAATGCGGCGTATCCAGGAGCGAGACGAGGTCGAACCCGACAAGAAATGATGCCAGCCCAAGCACCGCGACCAGCACTGTCGCGGCGACGACGACGTGCAACAACGTCCGCGCACGACTCGCGTCTTGTGCGATCCGGAAAGACACAAGGCCGAGAAGAACAATGGGGACGAACTCGGCGATAGTTGCCCAGGTCGACGCCGGATTGATACTAATCGCACCGTGGGCACCTGCGAGGTCAGCGCCGGGTCCGGACCAGATCGGGTGATGGAACGCGCTGGGCGTGACTGGAAGGGCCTGAAATACCATCCAGGCCGACCACAGTGTTATCCCGGCAAGCGCCAACGCGGCGGGACGCCAGTTTACATCGCGCTCTGTCTTCGACCCGAATTCGCCAATAAGGAAGAGGCACAGCACTAGCGCCGCCAATCCACCATTGAGCACCCATACGATGGCGCGATTGCTGGCGAGCGGCAGCGGCGCCCAAATCAGGAGTGCGTAAAGTAGAAAGCGTGCTGTATGGGCCAAGAGTACCGAGCCTGCTCATCGGACCGTTCGCGAACCTATCGCACACCCAATCACCAAACTTATTAAGACGGCCTTCTAGGGCTCGCGACCGCGACAAAAAAACCCGCGGCGCAAAGCGCCGCGGGTTCTTATGCGAGGTTGCTGCGGCGAGCTTAGCTGCCTGAAGCCTTGCTTCCGCCACCACTTGAATTGTCGTCCTGTATGGTCAAAAGCGAATTGATCGGATCGAATAAGGCGAAGCCCTTATCGCAGCCGCAAGCACCGGCGAATTCACCGTTCGTGAACCACACGTCACATGTCTTGTCATAGGCGGGGGACGAATTACCCTCAACTGGGACACACTGGAAAACCTTCGCAACCGTGTGTGCGGACGCCGACCCCGCAAAGAGCGCAACGGATGCTAGCACGACACTAAACACTGCGGCGGTTTTCATCAAACCCTCCAATAGAATGCGAATTCTCTAGACCCAGTTAACCACCGGGCCATGAAAAGTCAAGTTTTTCCGGCCAATCCACGGCCGTGTACGTGCCAATTGGTTAATGACACAAGGCTCAAGCCGACGCGTATCCAATGACGGGCCTCATCCGAAACGGCATGATCCCGCGGCACTTTAACCGTTTGTGCTTAACAAGGGCGGATTATCCGCCCAAGACAGCCTGTGACCCGCTTCACACCCATCCGCGCGCCCCCGCAAACTCAACGTCCAGACGGGGCCCAGAGACGACTCCATGAACCTCATCCACGATGGAAAGCTGAACTGGGCTTGGCTCGGCGTCTATGCCGGCTCGTTCGGCAGCCTAATTCTCGGAACGCTCGGCCAAATTGCAAGCGTGCTCATCCTTGCCCGGTTCCTCGGGCCCAGTCAGTTCGGCCTGCTGATGACCGTGGTCGCCTTTAGTCTCGTCGGCCTGAATTTGTGTGGCATCGGCGCCGGCGAAGCTATGGTTCGGCGCGTAGCGCGCGAGCCGGCAATGTACCCCAGCCTCCTCGGCCACAATCTGATCCTAGTGCTCAGTTCGGGCCTGGTTATCACGGCCGTCCTCGTTGCGCTGATACCCCTTGTCTTTCCAGAAGTGCGGAACCAGCCTCACTCTCTTCTGACTTTGACTCTGATTGTTTCGAGTCAGGTAGTCGGCTTCCGCTGGGTGATGATGGTCGACCAGATCTTCCTCGCACACCGCCTCTACGGCACCGCTAACCTGATCAATGCCGGAAACAGTGTGCTCCGCGCGGCTGCTGCCGCACTCGCCTTCCTCGTCTTCGACGTCAAGTCTCTTTCGGAATGGGCGATCTGGCTTTGGGCAACTTCGGTGCTGTCGATTCTCATTACCCTCGTGATGATCCGCCCTTTCGGACGCCCTCGTTGGCGGATCATCCGCGAAGAACTCGCGCTCGGCCTCAGCTATAGCACGCCGGCTTTCTTCCTCGCCTTCCGACAGAACGCGGACCTCGTCAGCCTCGGAGCCTTCGCAGCCCCCGCAACGGTCGGCGCATATGCCTTCGCCCGCCGCGCCAACGACCAGGCGGTCGTTGCCATCGATGCGTTGATGCGCATCGTCTACCCCGGGCTCGCCGTGGTCGGCGCAGAAGGCGCTGCCAAAGTCGTGCCGCTCGCGCTCCGCTATACAATGCTGGCCCTGGCGCTGGCGCTCGTAACGAGCATCGGGGTCTTCCTGGTCGCGCCTTTGCTCCCGTGGCTTCTCGGTGACGACTTTGCCCCGTCAGTGATGTTCCTGCGAATCATCTGCTGGATAATCCTGGTAAAGGGCGTCCAAGCGGTCGCCTATGACTCGCTCGGCGCGATCGAGCAACATCGGTTTCGGGCGCGGCTCTACAATCTAGGAAGTATCGTTGCGGTCGCCGTGATAGCCGCCCTTACCTACCTGCTCGGATGGGCTGGCACGCTGATTGGGGTTTACTGCGCCGAGATAGGCATCTCGGCAGGGCTATGGTTGGCACTGCTCACCGTTCGCAAGCGAGAAGCCCAATTACCGCCCGCCGCACGGTCAGGCCAGAGCGCGGGAACGGCATAGGCAATGGCATCCGATCGAGCTAACGCCGGCCCCACGCTCGGTCGTGAATTGCCGCGGCTCCTGATTGTGGCGCGCGACATGTATCCGCCGTTTCGGGTCGACCTGACCGAGCTCTTTAGTGTCTTTCTTGTCCGCCAGTTGGACCTCACCTGGCTGATGCGGCGAGACGACCACGGACCGTCGGAGATTGTCGAAACATCGCAGCACGAGCGCTACATCGTTCCGAGGCGCCGACCGGGAAGGCTGAGTGGCGTATGGAGTCGGCTCTCATTCTTCCGCACGGCATTAACCCAGGTTGCTAGGGCCGCGGGCGGCCGATGGGACCTCGTGCAGGTACGGGACTTTCCCATCGGAGGCGTCTGGTTCCTCCTTGCGGCGCTCGTTGCTAGGCGGCCGTTCGTCTACTGGATGTCCTATCCCGTTCTTGAGGGCTATCGCGACCGCGCTCGCAAACACACCGGGGGAGACAGTCTTCCGCTCGCGCTCTATCGTTGGGCGTACTTCTTCATCGGGTCGGTGGTGCAATACCGCGTCGTGCTCCGCCTTGCCGACTTTATCTTCGTGCAGAGCGACATCATGCGCGAGGAGGTGATGGCGCACGGGGTCCCCGGCGAGAAAATCATGCCCGTACCGATGGCGGTCAATGTCGAACGCTACAATCCCGACACTATCCTTCCGGTCGACGACCCCCGTCTCGCTGGCCGCAAGGTCCTGGTTTATGTCGGTTCACTCGAGCGGCAACGGCAACCACTCTTGATGATAGACGGACTTGCTGCCGTGGCGCGTGACGAACCCCTGGCGACGCTCGTGATCGTCGGCGACCGGCACCCTGACACGGCTGAAGCAATGGCTGCGCGAGCGAGAGAACTTGGGCTTGAGGATCGCATCTTGTATACTGGGCGTCTTCCGCTCAAGGAAGCCCTTGCCTATGTCGCCCGGGCAGATGTCTGTCTTGCGCTCTATCCCACAACCGAACTTCTGATGTCCGGTACGCCGACCAAGCTTGTCGAATACTTGGCGATGGGGCGCCCAGTCGTCGGCAATCCCCATCCCTACCAATCCCAGGTGATCGAGACCACGGGGGCCGGAATCGTCGCTGACATGGATCCCGATTCATTTGCGGCGGCAATCCTCTCGATCTTCAGAGACGAGGAGGGGGCGATCACCAGGGCGGCCAACGCACCATCTTGGGTGCGCGCCAATCTATCCTATGAGGTGACGGCGGAGCGCGTGGGTGCGGTCTACAAGCGCCTGATCGGGTCGCGATGACGCCGCAGCAACAACATCACGCGAGCAACCGGGGGAGGCTGTCCTCGATCGCCCGCTCCGCCATTCTTCTACTTTCTCTGATGGTGACAGCCGGCGGCTTTCGGATGACCCTTGGCGGGATAGACCCGACCATTTCATCGGATCAGCTCCAGAAGGTATCACCCACGCTTTACGCCGCCGAGGGGTTGATCCTCATCGCTTCACTCGCGGTCCTTGCGGTCAACTTCTCGACCACCAGGCAATACTTCCGCCGTATTGGGCCGATGACGGTCCTCCTCGCCCTCGTTTTCGTCTCCGCGCTTTGGTCCGTCGACGCTCGAATCACCCTCATCGACGGCATGCACTACGTTTCCGGATACATAGCGAGCCTCGCCTTGATACGGCTCTATCGTGCCGAAACGGTCACGGACCTGCTGTGGGAATTCGCCTTCGCTACCATCATCGCTTCAGCCTTTTACGTGATAGCGGTACCGAAGCTGGGAATCCATCAGATCAACGATGCCAACCAGTTCGTGCATCATGGCTCGTGGCGCGGCATATTCAATCACCGCACCAATCTCGGCTACGCGGCCGCCGCGCTGACGGTGTCGTCCGTCATCCGATTCTTCTCGGGCAGGCCGAAGCTCACCGCCACAGCTGGCATCGCGTCCGGGATATTGTTTCTGATCATGGCGAATTCCGGCGGAGCGATCATCGTGACCGTGTTCACGCTCCTCGGCCTGTTCGTGTTCGGCTGGCTTGTGCGCCTTCACTTGCGTGAGAGGATCGTCGTCATCGTCGTTTACCTGATCTGCCTCACGCCGGTGCTGTTCCTGCTCACTATGGGCATCGATGCGTTTCTAGCATTGTTCGGCAAGGAGCCGACGCTCACGGGACGCACGCTGATCTGGGAGACGATCCTGGAATCAAGTCGGATAAATCCGGTTTTCGGTCTCGGCTATGCGGCCGGCTTCGCCATTGTCTTCTTGCCGATTCTCGATGCCGCCGGATTCGATATAGTCAACGCTCAGGGCGTGTTCTTCGACGCCTACGTTGCTTTCGGCGCCATCGGCATCGTGACGATTCTGTCCATTCATGTTTGGCTTGCGGTGCTTCTGGCGAAGGTTCTGCTCGCCAAAACCGCCCTGCTCCCCACGTCCGATCGGTTCGCCGTCGTCGGCCTCCTGCTCTTCGCCAACATTCTTTTGATCGTCTCGAACGTCGCCGAATCGTTCTTCCTCGAGGCCAACAAGCCGCTCGTGCCAATGCTGATGCTAGCCCTTTATCCGCGGATCCGCGGAGTCCCGACCGCCGATCGGATAAACCACGCGCTCCCGGAGCGCCCAGTCAGGGCGTCCGGAAGCAATGCGGTCGGGATCGAAACCCCACGGATTTAGTCGCCAGGAGCAGACGACAATAGCGCCGCGAGGAGGTCGTAACCGACGACCAGCCCGGAGCACGATGCTACGCTCTGGTCGGCACAAAATTTCTTGATCGAGTTCACCGTCTGTGGGCCGAATTTGCCGTCGATCGTGCCGATACTGTATCCGCGGTCCGAGAGCATGCGTTGCACGGTCGCGTAGAGCGCCGTCGACTTCAGCCCAAACATAGCCTTGGTTACCGTGTCTACGTCGATCAGGCGTGCAGCCTCGGTGAAGTGGCGCGCAGTGGCGACACTTTCCTGCGAGCCGAACGGGACCACCGCTGCAAGCAGCTCTCCTGCTTTTAGGTGCCCCCTTCCCTCCCCGGCCTCAGCCGCGAGAATGTAGTTCTTGAGTGCAAGATTGGGTTCGGCCGCGAGGGTCGGGCTGACCTGATAAATGTCAGCGAGCGCCAGGTAGGCAGGGCCGCTTACGTCGCCTCCGATCGCGATCGCCCGGTCGAGAAGCGCTAATGACTTGGGAAGATCCTTGCTGACGCCGTCACCGACCGAGGTGAGCTTTGCCAAGGCCACCATCGCAAACGGGTCGTCGAGATCGGCGGCCATCTGATAGGCGTTGGCCGCTTTCTCCGCGTCGCGGTACTCCGGCGGTGCGAAGGCGTAAAGGTCGCCGAGCGCAAGCCAGCCCCGACGCGCTTGGCCGGCTTCAATTGCGGCCTCGTACAAGCTGCGCGCCGCGTCGAAGTCCGGTGACACCAAATCGCCCTTCTGGAACATGCTGGCGAGCGTAAAGATGGCCGGGATCGAACCCGCATCGATGGCGCGACGATATGCTTCCGCCGCCTTTTCACCGTTCCGTGCCGCCTGATAACCGGTGCGGTATAGGTCGCCAAGCGCAACAAGGGCCGCAACCCTGGCGTCGCCTTCCGAGGTAGCAGCCTTTTCGAGCAACGCCGTGGCCCGATCGAATTCCGCCGCGACTTCAACCCCCATGCCCAGTATCTGCGCAAGGCTGATCGCTGACCAGGGATCACCAAGGTCGGCGGCCTTCTGGTATGCGTCGACCGCCTTAACGAGGTCCCGGTTCGGTGGCGCTGCGGACGCGTAGAGGGCGCCCAGCGCAGCCCAACCCCGCTGTTCCGCCCCGTTTGCCACGGCCTGCTCGAGCAGCGCCCGTGCGCGATCGAAGTCGCCCGCGACTTCGGTGCCGGACGACAGCATCGCCGCAAGCTTGAAGATCGCGTCCGTTTCCTGGAGCTCGGCAGCCTTGCCATAGGCAGTCGCGGCCAGCGACGGATTGCGATCGGCCCCGGTCCCCGCAAGGAAGAGGTCGCCGAGCGCAAGGTAAGCGGGTCCGGCGGGATCACCACCTTGCTTCGCCACGCCCTCGAGGAGGTCGACGGCATGCGCGAAGTCGGCGGGAACGCCATTGCCGACACCCACCAGCCGGGCAAGCGCAATCGTCGACCAGAGGTCGCCGAGGTCGGACGCTGCCTGATAGGCCTCCGCCGCCTTGGCATTGCTGAAGATCGGCGATTGTGGGTCGGAGTAGATCAGGCCGAGCTCGGCCCAACCCTGAAGCGCCGAACCGGCTTGCACCGCCAGCTCGAGGTACTTCCGCGCCGCCGGGTGATCGACGGCCACACCATCGCCTAGGCGGTACATGCGGGCTAAGGTCAGCATCGAGGAGGTGTCGCCGAGGTCGGCTGCCTTTGCATACGCCTCCGCAGCCTTGGCAAGATCCTGATGGGGGGCCGGGCTGTTGCGATAAACCGCACCGAGAGTTGCGTAAGCGGATTTGGCGCTCTCGCCACCCAGCGACCCGGCCTCGGAAAGCAGCGCGATAGCGCGCGGATAGTCGGGAGGAATATCGGCGCCGGACGAGAGCATCTCGCCGAGCGTGATCATCGACCACGGCTCACCCAGTTCCGCGGCCTTGCCATAAGCGGCGGCCGCCTCCTGCATGTTTCGGTCAGGATTCTTGGGATCCGCGGCGAGAGCGCCGAGCGCGGCCCAACCGTAGCGGTCCTGCCCGGCGTCAATTGCCCGGCGCAACAACTCCTGGGCAGTACCGAAATCGGCCGCCTTAACCCCTTCGCCCGTCTTCAGCATGGCGGCCAGCTTAAGCATGGCCTGCCCTGAACCGAGATCGACCGCGTCCTGATACGCAGCGACCGCCTTGACTGCGCTCTTGCCAGGTCCGCGGTAGAGATCGCCGAGCAGCAGCAACGCGCTCGGGACACTTTCTCCACCTAGGGCCACCGCCTGACGCAGAAGTGTCTCAGCGCGCGGGAAGTCGGCCGGGACGCCGACCCCATTGCCCAGGATCGCGGCGAGCTCGATCATTGCCCAGGGGTTGCCAAGTTCGACCGCCCGTCCGTAGGCGTCGGCGGCATTCGCCGGGTCTTGAATTTCAAGTGGCCCAGTGGCGTAGAGGGCGCCAAGTTCGAACCAGCCGCGTTCCTGAGCCCCCGCCTCGATCGCTCGGAGCAGCGCTTCCCGCGCGCCTGCCGCGTCCACCGGCACACCATCGCCCTTCCGCAGGATGGTGGCAATCTTGAACATCGCAGCCGTCGATCCAAGATCGCTGGCATTGCGGAAATTCGCAAGAGCGCCTGGGATATCGCGATCCGCGCCCGAGGCTCCGGCAAGGACGTCGCCCATCACCTCGTAGGCGAAGCCGCGGGAATCGCCGTCCACTGAAATGGCCTGCTGGAGAATCTGAGTTCCGCGGGCGAAGTCCACCGGCACGCCGTCCCCGGTTGCCAGAATCCGGCCGAGTTCGATCATCGACCACGGATCGCCCTGATCAGCGGCCCGCTGGTACTGTTCTGTAGCTCGGACCATGTCGCGGTTTGGCGGTTCGGCTCGGGCGTAGAGCTCCGCGAGGGCCCACGATCCGCGGCGAAGTTCCCCGGCGGCGATCGCGTCCTCGATGAGCTGGCGCGCTCGGTCGAAATCGAAGGCCACGCCGTCGCCCTTTGCGTAGAGCCTCGACAGTTCAAGCATTGCATCGGTGCTGCCCACCTTGGCGGCCTCGGTTAGCAATTCCGCCGCTGCGGCCGAGTCGCGTTGGGGACCCATGGCCAGCAGTTCGCGCGCACGCTTTACGATTTCGTCAAGGTAGGTCCCGCCGCCGGAGTCATCGGGTTGCTCCTGGGCCATTGCCCCCGCATTCTCTAGAGTCGGCAGATTGCCGGCGGCGCCCAGGGTCAGCAGGAGGGCCGTCGACGTCACAAGCATGCTTGAACGAGAAACGCGGAAGATCATAGACTTGCGCTCACAACGTGGTTGACCGGATGGCAGCGGTACGAAACAGTCGCCGTTTCGGGTTTTATTAACATAGCCGTATGTCTTTAATTAGACCTTTCGGCGACACCCCCGGTAACTCATACGGTCATGGTTACCAGCGCGGCGGCGCCACCTTGACCTTACGGTACCGGCCGGCGAAATCATCGGCAGTTGCTTTACGCATCAAGGGGTTCACAATGCCGCGAGTGCTTTTGACGACAATGCGCGGGCTTGACGGAAAGGGCGGCGTGGAACGCCTAATGAAGTCCTTTTACGATTCCCGCGCCGACTTTGCGAACATCACTTTCCTGACACTGACAACCGCTTCCGAGATCGGTCCGCTCCCGCTCCGCGTGGTTAAGTGGACCGGAGCGTATCTTTATTTTCTTTGGAACTGTATCGCCAACCGCTTCGACATCGCCCACATCAACCTCGCTTGGCGCGGCAGCACGTGGCGAAAGATACTGTACATCCACACCGCGCGCCTGTTCGGGAAGAAGATAGTCCTGCATCTCCATGGTTCCGGATACGATCGCTTCTACAATTCGGTTTCGCCGCGGAAGCGGATCGCCATCCGAGGCGCATTCGAGCGCGCCGACCGCGTGGTGGTGCTCAGCGAGTACTGGAGGAAGTTCGTCGTCGATACCCTCGGTACTGACCCCAACAAGGTGGTCGAAATCGCCAACGGCGTGGTGCCGCACGTTCGTTCAGGACCTCGCTTGCCCAAGGCCGATGACGCCCCAGTGACTGTATTGTTCCTCGGAGAGGTCGGGGAACGAAAGGGCGTTTCGACTTTGCTTGAGGCCGCTGCGCGCCCTGAACTGTCGCGGTCGAATCTGAAGATCATTGTTGCCGGCAACGGCGATCTGTCCTTCTATGAAGCGGTCGCTTCCCGCCTCGGCTTAGCCGGGCGGGTGACCTTTCCCGGCTGGCAAGACGAAGCGGGGGTGGCGCGCCTTCTGGAAGATGCTGACTTTCTCGTTCTCCCGTCGCAGGCCGAGAATCAGCCCATCTCGATCCTCAACGCGATGTCGGCCGGATTACCGGTTGTCGCCTCCAATGTCGGCGCGATTCCGGAAATGATCGAGGACGGACGAAGCGGGATTCTCGTGCCGCCTCGAGATCCTGTAGCGCTCGCCGTTGCTGTTGGCGACCTAGTGTCCGACCCATCGAAGCGAGAACGCATGGGTAAACGAGGACGCGAGATCTTCAACGAATTTCCAGCACAGTGGGATCCGAAGCTTGGAATTCACGTGACTTGAAGTCGCGGCC
>JADMIO012757408.1_pt1 | contig 45047 bp, 39 predicted proteins | sample 8958161 | NCBI WGS metagenome assembly JADMIO01 (sample SAMN16585339, study PRJNA669376) | soil metagenome | isolation source: Crop rotation soil | place: USA: Cullars Rotation, Alabama | collected 2011
GGCCGCGACTTCAAGTCACGTGAATTCCAAGCTTCGGATCCCACTGTGCTGGAAAGCGATCCCCTGCTCTCGCGAGGTCGCAACCGCCTCGGCCAGCCTGGGAATAAATTTCTTACGGAGTTCCTTCAGTTCAGCCGACATCTGCCGGTTATTCTCCATAGCTTCGAAGCGTACTTGTCGAAAACTGGAACCAAGAAAGAAACCGCTCATCGCATAATAGTCCTGAGCGCGGATCGGATCGAATTTGTGGTCGTGGCACCGGGCGCAGGAAACGGTCAACCCGAGGAAAGATTTGCTTAAAACATCGATCTTATTATCAAGGCGTTCGCATTCGTCCTGACGGATATCCACAGGAGAATGATTCTCTTCGCCGAGAAAAGCCCAGCCCGTTCCGAGAACAGACTCATTAACCTCACCGTCATGGCTGAGGCGCGGTTTGGGCACAAGATCCCCCGCAAGATGTTCAACCAGGAATTGATTGTAGGGCACATCTTCGTTGAAAGCGCGGATCAGGTAATCGCGATAGTGCCAGGCGTTGGCTATGATATAATCGCCCTCATGACCGCGCGATTCGGCATAGCGCATTAGATCCATCCAATGGCGCGCCCAGCGTTCGCCGAAATGAGGCGAGGACAGCAGGCGATCGACCACGTGTTCGCGGGCGTCGGCAGCCTTGTCCAAGAGAAATGCCTGAATTTCCTCGTGGCTCGGAGGCAGCCCGGTGATGGCAAAGTGAACTCGCCGAAGCCACGTGTGATCATCGGCAACTGGCGCTGGCGACAGTCCTGCCTGCTCCAAACGATCCAGGATGAAGCGATCTTCCGGAGTACGCGGCCAGGCGACGTCCTTTACTTTGGGAATGGCCTGCGACTTTGGCGTTTCCCAGAGCCAAGGCTGTTTTTGCTTGCGTTTTTCGATGAAGCTGTCGCCTCTGTCGAGTGGCCCAGAATCGGCACGAACCAGCGAAAGCATCGCTGCGAGCGAGACTAAAAACATGAGAGGCCAACCACTCATTCGCAAGGTTCTGGGACCATCATAATCTCTGTCGTCTCGAAATCGAACGAATTTCTCTTCAAATACGCTGGCATTCCAAACACAATTCGCGCATGACCTGCATCCTTTCGAAATTGAAACGTCTCTTTGTCTTCCATGTTTTCCTGGTTTATCTGACGCGATTCAGTCTGCTTGATTCATATGCCACCGACGTTTCCGGTTCATCCATTCATCATTCCTATCTCGTCCTTGGAAGCAAGACCGCGATCATTGGCGAAAATGGAAATGCTGAATGGGAATATAAAGGTGGCTCACGAGATGGTTTCGTGCTGCCCAACGGCAATATCCTCATCGCCTGGGCCGATCATGTTGAGGAAGTGACGCGAGAGAAGCAAATTGTCTTCTCGTATCGCCGAAGCAAAGAGAATGGTGAACTCATCACGGCGCAACGACTGTATAATGGGAACACATTGATTCCGGAAATGGGCGCGCATCCGCGGCTTCTTGAAGTTAATCCCCAGGGTAACATCGTCGTCGAAATCCCACTGCAACCCGAGACTGAGAATGTACACATGCAGACCCGCATGGCCCGGCAGTTGAGGAATGGCAATTACCTGGTTCCCCATTTGCTCGCATTCGCGGTGAAAGAATATTCGCCGGAGGGAAAGATTGTTCACGTATTCAAGACCGATCTCGAAGACCTGGGCGGACGGAAAGCAGAAAATTGGCCTTTCACGGCAATTCGCCTCGATAATGGGAACACCCTTATATCGCTGACGCACGGTAATAAAGTCGTCGAGCTGAACCCGATTGGCGAGGTTGTCTGGAAAGTCACAAACGAAAATGTTAACGGACAGTTCGCCGATCCGTGTGGTTCCCAACGCCTGGCGAATGGAAATACGGTCGTCGGCAGTCATGGCGCGAGCAAGGGAATTTCAATGATCGAAGTCACTCCGGAACTTAAGATCGCGTGGACGAGTGATCATCCATTGGCAGCCGGAGTGCATCACTTCCAGATATTAACTACCAACGGCAAGCCAGAGCCGGGTATGCCTCTGAAATAAGAAATCGCTTTGGGCCGACCGCACAAGACTGGATATGGATTGCACTAACCGAATCGGATGCAGCCGAATCAGGGAAATAGTCTGCAGAACATTTCTGTTGCTCAGCGTTGCGTCGACCATCGGCGCAGATTTTTATATTTCCCCCACGGGATCCGACCAAAATGACGGGACCGAACAGAAGCCATTTTTGACACTTGAGCGCGCACGCGACGCAGTACGGAAATTTAGGCAGAGCAGAATTATTCCGACCGAGGCAGTCACTGTCTGGATGCGAAAGGGTGATTACATCAGAACCAACGTCCTCGAACTGACCGGAGCGGATTCCGGCGCTCCGGAAGCAACCGTGAGTTGGCAAGCTTATCCGGGCGAGCGTGCCCGGCTACTGGGAGGGCGGGTCCTACCGCGCCTTAAAGATGTGACCGACCACAATATCTTAGATCGGTTGGATGAGCAGGCTCGCGGTCACGTCCGGCAAGTCAACCTTCGCGATCTCGGAATGAGCGATTTCGGCGAGATGAAATCGCGCGGGTTCGGACGCGCGACCACGCCGGCCCATTGCGAACTTTTCTTCGGCGGACGACCGATGACGCTGGCCCGATGGCCAAACGAAGGTAATTGGGAAAAGATCGCTGGTTTTCCCGAGGCGACGGGCGGGGGTGATGATCACGGAGGAAAAATTGGCGATTTGAAAGGTGGGTTCTTCTACACCGGAGAACGTCCTAATCGCTGGAAAGAGACAACGGATCCGTGGGTCCACGGTTATTGGGCGTGGGACTGGGCAAACTCGTATGAGCACGTTGCGGAACTGGATCGGGAGCGGCATTTTATCCGGACAGCAGCGCCGTATGGCCTCTATGGATTTCGTAAAGGGCAACGATTTCAATTCCTGAATGTGCTCGAGGAGTTGGATCAACCTGGAGAATGGTTTCTCGATCACACGAGCGGTGTGCTTTACTTCTGGCCACCCGACGACGGGATTGGAAAATCGAACGACGGCACCGAGACAATTCTTTCGACGCTTGCCGAGCCGTTCTTCAAACTGAGCGATGCTTCTCACATCGCGATTCATGGCCTTATACTCGAGGCAAGCCGCGGTAATGCGGTGGAGATTCGCGGGGGCGTGAGCAATCTTGTCGTGGGCTGCGTGATTCGAGATATCGGCAATAACGGTGTGACTATCGATGGCGGCAAAGCGCACGGAGTGAAGGCTTGTGATATCTTCGACACCGGTGACGGTGGCGTATCATTAGCGGGTGGTGACCGACAAACCCTGACGCCAGGCGAGCATTTTGTTGAGAATTGCCATTTTCAACGGCAGGGCCGCTGGTCGAAATGTTATGTGCCGGCAGTGTTGCTGAGCGGCGTGGGTCAGCGCGTTTCGCATAATTTGATTCACGACCACCCGCACGCGGCAATCCTATTTACCGGAAATGATCATCTGATCGACTTCAATGAAATTCATCATATCGCTCTAGAAACCGGCGATGTGGGCGCAATTTACACTGGACGCGATTACTCGTTTCGAGGAAACCGGATTCGCTTTAATTACATTCACGAGACCGGGGGCGTGGGAATGGGTTCGATGGGCGTGTATATGGATGACTGCGTGAGCGGCACAGTGGTTTTCGGTAATATATTCTATAAAGTTCATTGGGCGATGTTCATCGGCGGCGGACGAGATCATCGAGTGGAGAACAACATTTTCATCGACTGCGATCCGGCAGTACGCGCCGATGGCCGCGGCCTCGACCGATCGCCGGTTTGGCGGAATATGGTGAATGATTATATGCGGAACCAACTCGCCGCGGTGCCCCTGAGTCTCTATCGCGAACGCTACCCGGCGATGAAGTCGCTGGACGCGTACTACGGATCCCCGAGTGGGTCGGCGATTGCAGGCGAGCAGTTCAAAGGCGTCCCGCCTGAAGGCAATGTCATCACGCGAAACGTGATAGTCGGGAAATGGTTCGAAAGCGGATGGAATGGCAAGCCGGAGATGTTTGATCTGCATGACAATTTTGTGACGAATGATAGGACATTGGTTGGGCCCGAGGCGGAAGGATTCCGACTGCCGAAAGACTCGCCAGCGTGGAAGTTGGGTTTCGAAAAAATCTCTTTCGAACGAATCGGATTGCAAGTGGACGCCGATCGCGACCAACACCTTCGGCTACGAACTGGAGATGAGCAGAACTGAGTCAAAAGGCCGCATAGTCCGTGAAGCAGACCCTATAGGGAAGATTTGATTCTCGGACTACAGTTTTCACGTTATTCTTGGGAATCAAAAGGTGTGGGCCGCTTCGTTGGGGTTGATAAGGAGCGGCTTTTCATTCCGAGAAACAATCGGTTCCGATGACACTGCGTCGCGCCATTTCGACCGCTCCTTCGTAGGTCTACCTTGGCAGAGATTAACCAACGGATCGTGACCGGAAGAATCTGAAGGGGGGCATGATGATAGGACTTCATCGAAGGGAGAAACAGTTCAGACTGGAGCCAGCTGTCGGATTTGACCCACGATTCACATTACCTGTTGCATAAATACCCTGATTTTATTGGCTAATCAAGCATTACTCGCGCAAACTCGATCACAACCTTTTTGTACTTTTACTGGCAGTTTCACTGGCAGTCTTGCTGGTGCCAGCAAGACTGGGCTACCAGGTTCCCGAAAAGCTCGATGCACCGCTCTGCTCGATTTCCGATTTCATCATGATATTGATCCGCTCCGCCGATTGGACCGCCGACCGAAACGCCGAAGGCTTAATGATCTGCTTCGTGAATTCTTAAAAAGCCGCGTTTTCCTTTGCGAAGTGAGCATTGTCAAGGTGGAGCACAGAACCCGCAGGGCGCGATCAGCGCGGCGCAGCCGTTCGAGCAATACCTTTACAAGCGGAACGAAGCGGTACAATTACAGCGGCCAATCCACGAAGCCGATAGAGCGTGATCGAAAAAAGAATTTCAAATGCTGATGCCTCACGATTGGTTTTGACCACTCAGTTGGCGAAGCGAAGTCTGCACCTGCGGGTCAAACGTCATCCGGCGAACGGTTTCCGGTATCAATTCCGACCAGTGGATGACGCCGGAATTTTTTGCCTGAAATTGGCGGCCGGAATACGTGCTTTTGAGTGACGCAAGTGTTGAGACGTACTTGCCGAGAATCTGTTTTCGCTCCGACTCCACGGTGACTTGAACCCGCATGTCCTCCAAGAAATGCGTTACGCACAACGCGAGCATGGCAACGTGTTTTACATCCTGCCGAGGCTTCTCCGGCAAGTCTTGGTCAATGTCCACCGCGTTACGAATCTTTCCTGCCAGGAGCAACACTGGATCAAGTACTCGCACCGGCAAAGGCTCGTCGCTGCCCGGCATGCGCACGAGATTCTCCCGCGCGTAGGCCAGAATTGTGTCATGCGGAACTCCTTTGATTTCGCGTAGAAATTCCACGGTCAATCCGCGGCCTTCTGGTTCAGAACTCAGCACAGCCTCAACCGGTCCGCCGAGCACTGGCGGTGGCACGGCATTCCATTCGGTCAATGCGGCGACTCGTTCCGCATCGGTCTTTGTCCCAATCAAGTCCAAGTCTTTACTCGTGAAGGGAAGGTGCTCTTGTAACCGAGGCTCTTTCGGCAAATAGAACGCTGCCCATATATTGGCGGCCTGTCCGCCGACAATGATAAAGGGATGGCCTGTGCCGTCGCGTTGCGTCAGTACTGTCCGGAATGGTTCTAATCCCGTTCGAAGTCTTGGATGATCCGCGCCCATTGCTCCGGGGTTCCTTTCGGTGAAAAATCCACGTGGAGAATATCGGCAGCGGATTCGACAATCGCGTTTTCTTGCTGCAGTTGCCTTGGTGTGGCTTCACCGGACGCAAGCCGCCGCATGTCTTCGGCGCGTTGACGGCCTTTGACTAGCTGAATGTCAACTGCTTTGCTCATCCACTGGAATCTACCGCCTTTCGCTATCGATGCCAAGCTGTCTTCCGGAAGAACACGAGTCCAGGCTCGGAATCAGAGTTGCAATCGTCGGCGCAAGATTAGCCGCATCCATCATTTGGATGTTTACGGCCCTAGATTCGGCTATTCGCGGATTTCGCCACCTACAGTACAGTAGCTGAATGGCTTCGGTCTGCGGTCGGCGAGCGGGGAAGTGGAGCGGAATGCTGGAATGAAGCGGATAGCGAAATGAAGCTGAAGCGCAACCACCGCCGACGAGCCACAGACGGAAGCCGCCGCCGCGACTGCGATGAGGTTTACTCCGATCGTGACGAGCGCGCTTGGAGCGTAGCGGAACGGGCATGGTCGAGAGGGAGAGGGGGCGACCGGTAGCCCGTGAAGCGAAGCGGAAAGCGCGTTGGTCACGATCGAATTTGTTTGGTGGAAATCCGCCAATAATTGATATTGTATTGGCGATTTATTTCCCTTTTTCTGCGTTTTTGTTCGTCAGCCTTTCTATTTCGCGCCCGATCTGCTGAATTTGTTTCTCCGTCCGTCCGGTTCTGAAAAAGATGTAACCATCTCTGCGTTCTCCATTTGGGCGCAGCTCCGCGCCGTGAGCATCTTCGATTACGAGAGCGAATCCGCCAGGATCGATTACTCCGTAACTCTCGGTGCGGACAATTCTTAACGGCACACCCGCAATCGCCAGTTGGCCAAAAGCCTCCTTGTTGAAGTTGATCACCTGCTCCGCAGAGATAATCTTTGCGGCAACTCTTTGTTCGTAGTAGGTCTTGAATTTGGCGTAAATCACGACCGCGGCCATGAGCGTGAGGGTGAGCGAGACGGCGAAACTGCTCATCCATGCTGTTTTCCAAATTCGTTCCGGCCAGACGCGACGGGCCTCGGCGGCTGCCTCTCGAATCTGCGTCAACGCAGGCACAACCTCTCTGGCCAATTCCTCGGATCGAGCGATAAACGGTGAAATGATTTCTTTACGGATGCCAGTTTCCAATTTTTGTTCAATTCGTTCAACAATGGCCTGGGTATCGACCTGATTTGCGATGTTCGCCAGCAAGGTATCGAATCTGGAGATAGTTTCATCGCACTTCGCGGTGGCTTCGCGACAAAGTTCGTCGGTCCTTTCCGCATGGTTCGTAATGTTTAGGTTGCGCCTGTCGATGGCCTGCGCGAGCAAGCTGATTTCCTCCCTGAGTTTGGCGAGATTTGCGTGGGCGCTTTGGTTAGCTGCGATCACGGCCTCCGGAATGCGTTCGGCGTAATGCGCGTAAACGTCCAGAACGACAAAAAGCTGAGTAAAGAATTGTGTGCTGTCACCTTCAGCGAAGCGGCAATAAATCTGCCGGGCCAGTTCCCGCTTTTCAGCGGGATACGTGGCCAGCAGTTCTTCGAACAAATTAGGCGCAAGCATGGTGCCTCCTTTCAGGCGCTCAAGTTTACCTTTGCGCCTCGCCGAAACGACAGTGATTCGCCGATGGGTGGCGCAACCTTTGGTTTGAGGGTGGCCGCTTCGGCCGCAGGCAGGAGTTTGGCGGCGATCTGGTCGTACTGAGCAAACAGGGTGGCGAGCCAGTCCTGCAAGACACCTCGTGCCATGACGTCCAAGCCAAGCTGATCGCTGCCGATGGCTTCATTGAATGGCATACCCCGCTGGTGGTCCGCTTCGAGTTTAGCCAGCCGCAACTTCACGAATTCGGACAAAACCGGCACGGTGATGCTCCGAGCGTCATGACTCAGAAGCTCCCGCTCTAGTTCGCTGCCGTCGAACATTCGTGTTTTCGGAGCGCGAGCGGGATTGCGGACAATCACATAGTCCACCTGGCTGCCACAGAACTGACAGACCGCATCAAGGTTGGTCATTACGTCCAGGTCATCAAGCGGAAAGAGCATTACGGTGATGCCGATGCTTTGAGCGTCAGCAATGTCAAAGAAGTGAGTGGCGCCAAGCGCCTTCATCAACTGGCCGTCCAAATGCGCTCGGGGATCAACGAGCGTGACCGGTGCGGCAGCCGCCTTCCGCAGAATTGGAATGAGTTCGTCCAGGTCGTCGGCTTGTCCGTTGAGCGGAACGAGTTTCGTTTGTTGCGGAAACAGGCGGGACAACGTCTTGTTGTCGCCGTCCAGGTCGAATCCCTGCCAGTAAATCCCCCGTTGATTGAGCCAGCAAGCCCGCGCGGCGGCCTCGATGCTTTTGCCCACATTACCTTTTGCCTGTATGGGCAGAATCAGGCGATGTTTCGTCGTTTTCATATTTCAAGATTGAACCGGTACTTTTTCAGCTCGGTTTTGGTTTGTGTTGTCGGTCGTGGAACGGTGAGTATTTCGCTCTCTGAAGCTTGAGGCGAATTTCCGTCGCGTGGCCGGCGGGCAATGGCCCGCTCGCAGAAGCGATGAACCGAACTGAGCGTGATCGAGACTCCATGCTCGTTCAGCCATTTAGCGATTTCTCCGTAAGTCCAGTGCTTGCGACGCAACGTGAAGATGGCCTCGCGATGCGGCTCTAACTTGCTGCGTGTCCTACGCTCTTTCTCGCTTTCGGCTACTTTCTGCAAATTCATATTTGCCTCGTCTTCATGTCTCAATAATTCTGTCGGACGTTCGCGCGAATTTTGCGCGAATTCGCGCCAGGCGGCGCGAGCCTGAAGCTGTGCTTAGGGAAGATGTCTGACAGAATTATTTGGGTTTTGACTTGGTTCATATGCTGTGTGCCGTCGTTGGATTGAAGATAGCGGCGGAGCTTGGGATTGCCTCAACGAGTAGTCGCACGATTGTGGCGGAGTTCGCCGGGATTGTAATTGCAGCCGGATGCCAGCGATGAAATTGCGATTAGAATGGCACCATGCTCCGAGTGGTTGCCAGCCGGAATGCGAAGGAATACTTCGCTCAATCGCTGAGCAAAGAAGATTATTACTCTGAAGGTCAGGAAGTCCGGGGCGAGTGGCAAGGAAACGGGGCCGAGAAGTTGGGATTGTCAGGAGGCGTCGATCAAACCGTGTTCGAAGCGCTGTGTGAGAACAAGAAACCGGGGACTGACGAGCGGTTGACGCAGCGAAACAAGGATAATCGGATCGTTGGCTACGACTTCAATTTTCATTGCCCTAAATCCGTTTCGGTCGTTTACGAATTCACAAAAGATGATCGCATTCTGAATGCGTTTAAGATTTCAGTGAATCAGACCATGCGTGAAATTGAAATGGAATCGAAAACGCGGGTGCGCCAGAACGGAGCGAACGAAAACCGCACAACGGGTAACATGGTGTGGGCCGAGTTCGTTCATTTCACCGCAAGACCGGTAAACGGACTTCCTGATCCGCATTTGCACGCGCACTGCTATTCGTTCAATACGACTTGGGATAATGTGGAGAAGAAATGGAAAGCGGGTCAGTTCCGGGATTTGAAAGCGTACGCCCCATACTTTGAGGCGTCATTTCATGCGCGGCTTGCAAAACGACTGGCCGAGATCGGTTATCAAATCGAACGGACCGCCAAAGGATGGGAACTGGCCGGAGTGCCCAAGCGGGTTCTGGATGAGTTTTCGCGGCGCACGAATCAAGTTGAGCAGAAGGCAAAGGAGTTGGGCATCACCTCTGCGAAAGAAAAGGACGGTCTGGCAGCGTTAACTCGTGAACGCAAGCAAAAGCATCTTTCGAAGGCCAAACTGCGGGAATTGTGGGATAGACGAATCTCGGCAGAGGAACGAACCGCAATTGGAGGCTGCATTGGGTATTCCCAATCTGCGGCAGAGAAAGTCTCAGAAACGAAGGCAATGGATTTTGCGATTCTGCACTGCTACGAGCGCGCGTCCATCGTCACCGACAAGGAATTGCTCCGATACGCTCTCCGGTACGGCGTAGGCGATGTGGATGTCGATCAGATCAAGAGACAGCTTCTTCGGGACGAATTCATCCGCGAGATTGCTGACGGTTATTATTGGTTCACAACAAATGAGGTGCTCCAAGAGGAAATGCGGCTGATTCATTTCGTTCAGGATGGTCGCGGCAAGTTCAAGCCATTTCGTTCCGGTGCGTACCAGTTTCAGAACCAGGGGCTTTCGGATGAGCAGCGCAACGCTGTTCTTCATGTGCTGAGGAGCGAGGATCGCGTCACGGCAATTCGTGGCGGCGCAGGCACAGGCAAAACGACGATGATGAAAGAGGCAGTCAGCGCGATTGAATCGGTTGGGCAACATGTGTTCGCCTTCGCGCCATCAGCGGAAGCTTCTCGCGGCGTGCTTCGGTCAGAGGCAGGGTTTGCCAATGCTGAAACAGTGGAAACACTACTGCAGAGTCCCAAGCTTCAGGAACAGATTGGCGGACAAGTGCTTTGGATTGATGAGGCCGGGTTGTTGGGAGCTCGCGCTTTGGCCCATGTGAGTGCGCTGGCCGAAAGGCATAACTGCCGCATCGTTCTGTCCGGCGATACCGCGCAACATCGAGCGGTCCAACGCGGGGACGCGCTGCGGATCCTGGAAAACCATGCGGGTCTGCAGGCCGCTGAACTGAAGGAAATCTGGCGACAGAAGGCGGATTCACACAAGGCCGTCGTCACCCATTTGCGCGATGGGGAGTTGGAACACGCGTTCAAGAAGTTGGACGAGCTTGGGATGCTCCGTGAGCTTTCGCGGGGAGATCGCCACGATGCGTTGGCGGCTGACTACGTTAGTGCTGTCGAGAAAGGCAAATCGGCTTTGATCATTTCCCCGACGCACATTGAAGGCGAGCGTGTAACAACGCAACTTCGCGCACGGCTCCGACGGATTGGCAAACTTCGCGATGAAGAGCGAGAGTTCGTTCAACTCAAGAACTTGCAATGGACAGAAGCGGAACGCAGCGATTCACTGAATTACCGCCCCGGAATGGTCATTCAGTTTTATCAAAACGTTTCCGGCTTTCGCCGCGGAGAGCGGGTGACTGTCAAATCCCGCGACCTGGCTGGCACCCTGGTTGAGCGCGCGAACGGCCAAATCGTCCTTCTCACCGTGGACAAATCAGCCAGATTTCAGGTCTATGACACCGGGCAAATTGCCTTCGCTCCAGGCGACGTCGTTCGGATTACGCAAAACGGTTTCACGAAAGAACGACACCGGCTCAACAACGGCGATTTGAGGCAAATCAAAGGATTTACCCCTAATGGCGACATCAAACTCGCAAATGGCTGGGTGATTTCAAAGGACTATGGCAATCTGACGCACGGCTATTGCGTCACGTCCTATAGCTCGCAAAGCAAAAGCGTTGATTGCGTGTTCATCGCGGAAAGTTCGGAATCGTTCCGGGCAGCAGACCGACAACAATTCTACGTCTCAGTCAGCCGGTTCAAGGAAGCGCTGACGATTTACACAAATGACAAAGACGAGTTACTGGAAGCTGTTTCAAAATCCTCGGAACGCCCTTCGGCCACGGATTTGTTAGTGAATGAGGTTTACGGTGCCACCGGGTCCGCAATCGCAGAAAAACAGAGCGAGAAAATGAAAACAAGTTTGGGCCGGAGGGAGCTGATTCATAAGGGCATTAAGCGGGACCAGTCCAGAGGAATGCGGCTATGAGTTCGAAAGGCGGCAGTATTCAACACGAGAAATCGAATGGGCTATTAATTTAGTCGGCGCGAGTTACAGATAGTCAGGAAATTCCTGACCCAATCTTTCTAACAGTACCTCGATTGAACTCGCGTTCTTACGTTGGATAATCCCGCGACGCCATGAAGGATATGGACGAAAAGCGAATGACCGGCATCGCCCGCAAACAGGAGAAGAAGGCCTTAACGCAAGACGAACTCAAGACCCTTCAAAGCCTCATCTCGAAGAAAAAGGTTGAGCGAGAGAACGGCAAAAAAGCCGGACGATAATCCCGTGACGCCTCCCTGCTATCCGACTACCCTCCGATTCTATGGAATTGATAAAGGAGAAGTCTTTTACAGATGAGCGCGTCCTTCTTGATGGAAATCAGTTTGAGCGATGTGTGTTTACCCGGTGTTCGTTGGTATTCAACGGAACCAAAGAGTTTTCATTGGACAGCAATGAGTTTGTACATTCGAAAGGCGTGTTCTTCGAGGGGAGCGCTTCAACCCTGCGCATGTTCCATCGCATTTACCATGGTCAGTTTAGATCAATGGTTGAGGATGTGTTTTTGACAACATTCGGAAGACAAAAATCTGATGTCGGAAAAAACTGCCACTCGGCGGAACGGCTGTCGGCAAGTTCCTTGGGACGACCATTCGGCGAGGCGTTGGGCAAAGGATCGAAAGCTCCAGCCCTGGCCCGCGCCAGCGAGCGGAACGCATTCTTCCGAAAGGATCAAATAATGGCTGTCGAGGATCTCTCGTTGGATTGGAGAAAATGAGGCAAGCACCTCTTTTAACCGCGTTGCTCCCTGGTCTGCCGTCTGCCATTGCCTCAGAATATTCGGTGCATTCTTCTGGGGAAACTCGCTCACACTCCTGTTGTTCCCGTGCAATCAGAAAGAACCGGCGCACGATCAGAAGGTTGGTTTTGCTTTTCTCCGGCAGGGTCGGGAAAAATGAGATTTTTCGGCCGGAGAAGTCGGGGATTTAAGTATTGGCGCGCACTCGCAATATACCCCTGCGATCCCTGCCAGAGGCTGTGAGCATCGAGTTCCATAAGTCGACGAGCTCTTGCGTCAGCCGATCACTACGATGTCCATCGATTCGTTGAGTACTCCTCCAAATGTGAGTTGGATGGCGTTTGCATCGAGAATGGAAATACCCCCTTCGCGAATCCGCCCAGCGATGCGCGTTTGGACAATTAGGTCTTCGCTCTGCAGGTTATGAATAATGCGGTATTCGTTACGACCGGCCGGAACGGTAATCGAGAACTTACGTAACGGACGATTTTCGACTCGGCCGACGTCACCCACAGTGGGCTTCGAGGTCGATGGTAACTCGACAGACGCGGAACTTTCAATCGCTTTCATTTCGTGATGTTGGCAGAATCATTAACGTGAACCATAGGGCTTTCTACCCACGAGCTGGCATCCAAAAGGACAAAGAAACAAAAGCGCAAAAGCGCCGGCACCGCTTGCTAGTCAGCGGATTTAAATGTACACTAAAGGCGGGTTGACCTAACCATCCAGTCGTTCATCGTCTTCTTTAGGCCAGTAACCGGCGCGCGACTTGAATCAGCTGCCTCAATGAAGTGAGTTTCGTCCGGAGACGGCCTCATGCAGCAGGCGCGCGCCAGCCAGGAACTTATGATGAAAGTACGGACAATCATTTCGCTCGTGAACTCCAGGGCAGAGGTCCGCAGGTCACCATTCTTATGAGAATCGTATCGTTATTTGGCCACATCTTCGATCTGGATCAAATCGCCTCCAGCCGTGTTCGAGGAGTACACCGTGGTGGCCGTCACCTTCCGGAACGCGGACCGGATTCACCTGGGTTGGAGGGATGTGCTGCCGTGGAGGACCCCGCCTTCCTGGAAGCCATCGAGGCCTATCGGCTGGGGTCCTAACCCAAAATCAAAAACTGCGCCTCATCTTTTCCTTTTTCGAAATGTTCGCACGGGAAAAGAAATGCGAGGTGATGATGAGCCTACTCGGAAAGGCGCAGCAATTGATCCAGCGCAGCGGACGCGGCCCGACTCTGGACGCGGCGCTGCTTTCGGTTTGTCGAAAGATGGGGACAGTGATAATTCAATGAAACGCGATTCAAGCCAGGACTGCGATGGCAGGGAACGCCCAACGAAACCGCGTTTTTGCGACTGGCTGTTTCTCCCGGCACACCGGGCAGACCTCCATAAGCAGTTTGATTTCCGCCTCACACCAGAGACACCGCTAAGCGAAGCTTTCATTCATTCAATACGGAAGGCGCTGGACTTGCCGAGGCGCGTTTAATCAAAAACCAGAGCAGCTTGACCTTCGTCTGAGCGGCATTCTTAAGCAACGCCAATCGTCAGGAATTGCCAGGGCACCAGGGCTGCTTTAAAAAAGCTTAAGAACTTCACGAATTCCCTTCCGCATGACTTTAGAAACCGGTAAGATGACTCCCTTGAACTGGACAAGCACCACCGTCCCGATGTGGCAGAGCGACTGCCAGGAACTTCGCAAACTGCAAAGGTCCTTTGAACTTCGCGATGTCGGTCTTGAGAACGAAAAGTTCGTTGAAGTGTTCGCGGCTCGGTTCGATTTCGACATCGAGCGCATCGGATCAACGGTCATATTCCGTCAGAAGGAAAGTTGACTGACGCTAACACCCAGCATGGAGACCTGAGGATCACCAGACGACGGTGCGGGCACACGCCCAGGTCAGGATTATCCCGGGAAGTCCTTCTCGTGGATTTTTCTTTCCTTCTTTACAGCTCCGCCTGCCGCCTCAATTAAAGTCATTGCTTTTACGCGAAGGAGGCCAGAGAGTTGCGCTCCGGGAATTCTTGTCCGTCCACGGTGGGGGAAACGTTCTTCAGCGAACGGCATGGCCTGTCGGTTCTCGGAAGGCCGCGATGATCGCTACCATCCTGTTGGTCGAGGACAACCCGGACGACGTGTTGCTTTTGCGCCGCGCCTTCGAACGGGTTGGCATCCGGCATTCGGTTATTCACGTCGAAAACGGTGAGCTTGCAGTTCATCACCTCGGCGAAACTGGCGGCGCCGCGCTGACGATCCTTGTTCTACTGGACATAAAGATGCCGAAGATGGATGGGTTTGAAGTGCTGAAGTGGATTCGAAGCAAGCCGCAGTTCGTGGACATCCCCGTCCTTATCCTGACGACTTCGAACATGCCCGGAGACATGCAGCGGGCAGAACAACTGGGTGCCTCGGCATTCTTAACAAAGCCTGCGACGTTCGATCAACTGGTCGAGATGGTGAGGGAAATCGAGAAGAAATGGTTTTCGAAGGATTAGCTTCGCGGGCGCAAATTCAAATTTATCAAGTAAACAAAAGGTAGTTCTCGCCTTTTTGCTTTTAATGATGGAAAGCGCGCCCCTATGATAAAGCGGCATAGGGGCATCAGAATGAAGAGCACAAAACGGATTTCACCCCAGACGTGCCCGCGGAGGGTGTTGGTTGCCGCGCGGCGCGGCCAACCGAGGGCCGCGGGAATTTCGCGACGATCGGTTTCAATGCGGCAACATTGACTTATCGCGAATCGGATTAGCCATTAGCGAAGCCGCCAGGTGATGCGCGCCTTATCCAAATCGTAGGGTGACATTTCCATCTTTACGCGATCACCCGCGGTCAGCCGCACCCAGCGCTTGCGCATCTTCCCGCAGATCGTCGCCAGCACCACGTGCTTATTGTCTAACTCGACGCGAAACATGGTGCCCGGCAGCACGACTGTGACCACGCCTTCCACTTCAATACATTGTTCTTTTGTTGCGTTCATTCCTCTTCTTTCTGGAGCATCTGCCGATCAATTGGCTCGAGCCTCGCAGACGTTCGAGGAACGAACATGGAAGAGCGAGGCCCGGTTTGCGCCAAACCTAGCTCTGTGAAGTCAATTAGTAGCGGCTACCGCTGAACTCGCGGCGGCGGCCTCCGCCGGACCCCTCTTCGCGAGGCCGGGCGACGTTCACCGTAATGAAACGACCGTCGATGGAAGCGCCGTTCAACGCAGTAATTGCGCTCTGTGCCTCCTCGGCGGTCCCCATCGTGACGAACGCAAAGCCGCGGCCTCGACCGGTGTCACGATCGGTCATTAATTTTGCTTCGATCACGCTGCCGTGAGCGCCAAACGCGCTTTGAAGTTCATTTTCGGTGATATCGAAGGAAAGATTTCCAACGTACAGTTTATTACTCATATTTGTGATGTTCTACAGATCCCCTTTGCTCAAAACACTGTTCCCGACCATCGGGTTTCGAATCATCACCGAACTGAGTTCACCTGAAGATTTACCAGACCTTGAAACTGAAGATATAATGCGAACGGCTACACTGTCGCATGTACCCATTGAATAGCAAGTGCTACTTCGCGCTTGTCAACCAACGATCTTTTGCTGCACGGAAGTTTTAAGTTGCGTTGTGGTACTGGGCCAGGATCGTCCGGTGGCTCATAATTCGCTCGGCTTCTTAAGTTGCATCCAAAACCGGCTGCCTTTGCCCGGCTCGGACTCGAAGCCCGTGGTGCCCTCCATACGCTCGCCGACTTTCTTCACGATCGCGAGGCCAATACCGGTGCCTTCGTACTTACTCTCGGGATGGATGCGTCCGAATATTTTGAACAGGCGATCCCGGTGTTCGGGGGCAATACCGATGCCCTTGTCCTCTACCCAAATGCGGATTTCCTCACCCATCTCCTCCGTTCGTACGACGACTTTTGGCTCCGTCCCCGGAGCAACAAACTTGCACGCATTGTTCAGGAGGTTGGACAATGCCTGCGTGAGCAAAGATTCATGAGCCAGCACAGGCAGCAGCGGCGAGTGGATTTGGATATGGCCGCAGTGCGCCGCCAACTCCGGATACTGCTCCACGATTTCATGCGCCAGCTTGTCCAGGTTTACCGGCTGAAGCTTTATCTCAGCGCGGGACAATTGGCTGTAGGTAAGGATCTCCTGCGTCAAGCGGTCCAATCGCTCCGCCGCCCGCTGAATGCGCTCAAGATATGTCCGGTGTTGCGGCGAAAGCTGGGCGGGGGCCTCTTCAAGCAGCGCTTTGGCGTAACCTGCCATGGCCCGCAAAGGCGCGCGTAAATCATGGGACACGCTGTACGAGAATGCTTCCAGTTCGCCAACCATCGCCTTCAGTTTGGCGGTCCGCTCCTGGACTAGCGACTCCAGGTGCTTCGCTTCAGATTGCAGGAGCTCCTCCGCTCGTTTCCGCTCCGTGATATCACGCGCGATTTTGGACGCCCCGATAATTTCGTTCTGGTCGTTTCTCATGGGCGAAACCGTTAGCGAGATATCGATCAGCGTGCCGTCCTTGCGGCGGCGCACCGTCTCGTAATGATCGATCCGAGCACCTCGCCGGATGCTCTCAAGAATTCTTGGCTCCTCATCAAGACGCTCGGGCGGTATGAGCATGGTGATTGAGCGTCCAATCGCTTCCCCCGCTTCATAACCGAAAAGCCGTTCGGCCCCGCGGTTCCAACTGGTGATGATGCCGTTGAGGTCTTTGCTGATGATCGCATCATCGGAGGATTCCACAATGGCCGCCAATCTTGCCTTTGCCCTCTCGGCCTGTTTGCGCTCGATGGCGAGCGCCATCGTGCGCGCCAGGACTTCGACGGCTTGTAAATCCTGCGGGCTGGGACCGCCAGGCTCGGAATAATAATTGGCAAATGTTCCGAGCACCTTGCTCTGGGAAGAGATAATCGGCGCCGACCAACCCGAGCGAAGACCCAACGGCGCCATAAACTCCGCAAACGCCTTCCATTTTGCATCGGCTGCAACATCTGGAACAATGACCTTGTCGCCGGTCAAGGCCGCCCAGCAGCACGGACCTGTTTTGGAATCAATCTTCATCCCTTCGGTCGCGGCGCGATAGCTCTGCGGCAAGCTCGGGGCAATGGCGTCCTTAAAGCGAGTGCCGTCCTCGCTGAGAAGATGGACCGCAGCCAGCATCTTCCTGGGCGATTGCGCCTCCATTGCGCAGACCATGGCTTCGAGCACCTCTTTGAGTGGCAATCCCTTAAGCAACATTTCCAGACTTCGCTTTTGCAGGCGCAGGAAAAGCTCGCTCTGCCGCAACGCTTCCTGCGTGGCTTTGCTTTCGGTGATATCGCGCGCGACGGAAATCACCCGCACGGGCTTTGCGTTTTCGCCCATCACCGGCCTCAGGATCACATCCCACCATTTCGGCCGCCCCTTGGCCGTCGGACCAAACGCCTGAAATGACGCGGTTTCACCTCCCAAAGCCTTTCGGATCGAGTCCTGGACGACGGGCTGGGATTCCTCCGGCCACAAGCTCCATGACAATTGGTTTTTGACCGCGGTAAAATCGTCAATATCCAGCAGGCGAAGCCCGTTGACGTTCATAAACTGCAAGCGCCCTTCGAGATCGAGTATCCTCACGCAATCAGGACTGTCCTCCAAAACGGTGCGGCTGAACTCTTCGCTCTCCTGCAGCGCCCGCTCGCTCCGTCGCTTCTCGCTCACGTCGCGGAAAATCAAAATGACCCCCGTAATGTTGCCCTCGACGTCTCGGATCGGCGCGGCGCTGTCGTCAATGGCCCGCTCCGTCCCATCTCGAGCGATCAGCACAGTGTGATTGGCCAGGCCGACCACAACACCTTCGCTCAACACTCGCGCACACGGATTCGGAACCGATTCACGCGTTTGCTCATCGACAATGTGAAAGACCTTCTCCAACGGCGCCGCGACGGCGTCCGCCAGCGCCCAGCCGGTAAGTTCTTCGGCGACCGCGTTGAGATAAGTCACGCGACTTTTGGCATCGCAGACGATAACCGCGTCGCCAATGCTGGCCAGGGTCACCCGGAGGCGTTCTTCACTTTCGCGCAACGCTTTTTCCGCACGCTCACGAGCCAGCAGAATAGCTCTCGCGTTTTGCACTGCCACCGCTCGCAAAAGTTTTTCTTCGTTTGGATTCTCTACCATTCAGTGTTTGCTAAGAATTGCCGCGGCCATCCTTGTTCCCTCGACGCGCGCTTGAATTTTCGCAAAAGCCGTCTCGCGAGTGGTCGAAGTGTCGTCACTAAAGGGCGAGAACCCACAATCGTCAGTCGTGCCAAGCTGGCTGGCGGGAATGTATTCGGCCGCCTCCAAAACGCGATCACGGACTTCTTCTGCTGTGTCCACGTGCGGGTTGATAGTCGAAACGACCCCCACGAACACTCTCTGCTCCGGTCTCAAGTTCTCACGGATCATTCTGAGCACTCGCGGCCGGTCTTTCTCCCCAGCCAATTCGATGTAAAAGTTGCCGACATTCAATTCGAAAAGGCTCGGCAACAACTCGGCATAATCGACGTCCGCGCTGTGGGTGGAATCATAATCGCCGCCCGGGCAGGTGTGGACACCGATTTGCCGGCGCTCCTGGGCCGAGAAGCGCGAAAGCGCCAGATTGTTCAGCGCGATGAAACTGTTCAGGAGATTGCCACTGCGGTCCAGCTTCATGGCCAATCGTCCTTCGGTAAAGTCAATCTGCACTTTGTGCGCCCCTTTGGCGAGGCAACGTCGCACTTCCGTCTCATGCTCCAGAAGAAGGTCATCGATGAATTGCTGGCGTGAGTAGTTGGGAATCTCTTCATCAGCGTACATCAGGCTCAGTGCCGACGGCGAAATGACCGCCTGCTTCAGCGGCACATGCGCATACGGACGGGCAATGTCCAGGTACGAGTCCGCGTAAATGCGGTATCGAAATGGACCCTTTGTAAGGCGTGGCATGCGCCGCACGTGCCCGGCTGCGAACGGGATTTTGAAACCGTCCGGCGCGGTGTTTGCAAGGCCATCGACTGCATAGGTCCAAAAGTTGTGATACTTCCTCTGCTCCCCGTCCGTGATCACTGGTGAACCAGTCGCTTCGAAGCGTTTGATCGTGTCCCGCACCGCCTCCTCATACAGCGAGTCGAGTTTTGGGTGCATATGATCTCCCAACTCTGCGATAGCCTCAAGAAGCTGAGGCGGACGCGGGATACTGCCGATCGGCTCGGTGGGGATTATCATAAGGCCATCAATCCTCTTGCCTATAGCCTGGCATACAACCGTTCATTTGGAATCCGGCAAAGCCTTGCATCTAAGCCACCCCAGGTTGAATTGCTTGATGATGTCGTAAATCATCTGGGGCGTAGGCGGTTTCACCAAGTAGGTATTGCACCCCAATTCATAAGCTTTTCTTAAATCGCTCGGCTCATTTGATCCCGTTAACACAGCCACAAAAGGCCGGGGCAAGTTCGCTTGTTCTCGTATCCAGGCGAGTATTTCCAGGCCGGAGCGATACGGCAGCTTGAGATCAAGAAGCATCAGCTTGGGAAAAGGAAACTTCTCGCGGTCCGCGAACTCGCCCTCGCCGCTCAAATAATTCACCGCTTGCTCGCCATCACTCACGACGCGCACCGGATTCTCGCACTTCAGTCCCTTGAGCGCCTGTTCCGTGAGAAACACATCATCCTCATTGTCTTCAACCAGGAGAATTATCCCTTCTTTGGTTCCGTTCGCCTGCATCGGTTGGCGGCTCCTTGGAAACTTCGGCCCGTCCGGAATTTTGGACAATACCCAGCGAAAAACAACCCCAATTACTCCTCAGGGTAGTTCATTACAAGCGTATTGACTGCTGCACCTCCGCGGGGAACTTCACCCGCGCGCGTGAATGGCATGCTGCGCCAACTGAGTCGCGCTTTCCAAATAAAGCTTCTCCTTGATGTGCGATTTGTGGGTCTCGATTGTCTTAACGCTCAAATGTAATCTATCGGCAATCTGACGGGTGGTCAGTCCATCCCCCACCATCTGAAACACTTCCAACTCGCGGTCACTCAAGTCATCCATCGGCGATACCGATCCTTCTTTTCGGCGACCACCAGGCTCATCATTGTCTCCTTTGCAATCCGTGCGCTCAGGTAAATATCTCCCCCCAGAATCTGCCGGATGGCCGACGCGACCTCTTCCGTCGCCGACACCTTCATGATGTAGCCGGACGCTCCGGCTCTGAGCGACCGCATCGCATAAAGATTCTCGTCATGCATCGAGAGCATCAGCACTTTCAATTCTGGAAAATGCACCCGCAGGTTCTTCAAAACTTCGATTCCGTTGGCTCTCGCCAGCGTGATGTCGAGCACCACCACATCCGGTTTCAATTCGGGTATTTGCTTTAGAGCGATCGTCCATTCACCGGTCGATCCAACCACCCTCATATTGCGTTCTATATTGATCAACTCGGTTACGCGCTGCACCAACAAAGGATGATCATCAATAAGATAAACACGAGCCTTGGTTGTTTCCTCGGGCGGGGCGGCGGCTTGATTTTTCGTCATATTTGCGAGGATGTTATGGTCGCGGCCACTTCCCACCATCCGTAACCCTCCTGCGATTTGCCTTTCAGGGCGCGATGGTTGAAATCATCCAATCCATTAGCTGGCGCCTCTATTATCTTATAATTTCTCTATTTCTTCCGCTTCGGTCAAAGCTACGTAAGTGGAGAGGAAAATGAGCAACCACTGTTTCAGGAATTTGCAGCAGCAGCAACAGAACCCGTCCGATTACAGTAATGACAGAAAAGAACCTATCATAAATGGGCTTCGCTTCGACCACCTCCGTCAAAAAGCTCAAGCATCGTAAAAACGGCGGTCCGTTCGGAACCATCCCTCCAATGAAGATCGATTTGAGATCCGTTTCGAAATGTAAGAACGATATTGGCGGCATCAATTCGTGTCGAGGCCACCTGATCGAGGTCGAATGCGTTACCTTGTAATGACACAACTCTCATAAATAAACGAACTTTCCGCGCCTGAGAGGCGCATGTGGTAACCCGTCATGACCAGAAATGCTTTCCAAACCCGTGCCGGCTGCAGCAGTTCGAAGCAATCCAGCAGGGTCGAAGGCTCGAGCTGGATCGGTTACTGACTTAAACAAGACGATGTGAAGGATTCCAGATTCAATCCACTGTGGACTCGTTCCCGCTAATAGCAACTGATTCCTGCGTTTATTTTGCCGCATGCCCGGAATGTCAACCGTGCTATGAGAGAACCCGGCACTCGCAAGCGCGAATTATCGAGGAATGTAATCGTAGGAAGATCAGGAGAGAGCGAAAAGAATTCAACCAGGACGCCCGTTCGGCAACGTCTCATGCGATCCTTCCCACCTTCTTCCGGGCTTAGCCAGGTAAATTAGATTAGAACGAAGGACTTTCCCGCGGAAGCATTGCGGCGATTGCTTTGTTCAGTTGCGCGGCTTCCAGCGTGAGGCGCGCCACCATGCGAAAGTCGCCGCGTTCGGTTGCCTTCATCGATTCGCGCCGATTGTTTGCCAACTCTTGACTGAGATCCTGTTGCGTTCGCGAGGCCCGATTCGATGTCGTCATATACTTAGCTTCGCAAAACCCGCGAGAATGTAAATAAGAGCATACCGTGATGCCGCCACGACGCACCCCATTAGAAAAAGCGGCTGGGCGGAACCGGCAGAAATTATAGGTTCCTAACTACCGAAGCGCGACGCAACCCAATATCAAAAGTATGATCAGCAGCAGCCACCACCTATCCTTTGAGGCAGGCTGACGAGTGCGGCAACTCGGGCACGCCTCCATGTAAACAGGTATTCTGCTTTGACAACTCCGACAGATTTTGTGCGCGTGGCTCATTTTAACTTCGCGTGCCCGCAACTGCTCGCATCTCGGCGCTATTTCCGTTTGCTGAAGCTGGAGATCACTAACAATAGCAAAGTCCAAACCGATTTCGGTATCTCCCAAAGCAGCGGCAGCAGTCGCGCAAAAATTCGCACGTATCGCATCAGGGGTTAATAGAGCTGCCGGCAGGAGCGCCGTGGCGCCGATTGATTGAGAGATAGCCCAGGCCGCTCCCCCTCAACGAAGTCAATTAATAACAGGTTGCCGTTTAATTGAACGCCGGCCCAACCTGCAATTTCCCTGGTTGGCAACATCGTAATCCATACAGAGGCCCGCCGGCGGGAGCGGCCGCTCGCGCGTTTCGAAATCGACACTTTCTGGACTTCCCCGAAGGTGGCAAAAAGCGTTTTTATTTCCAACTCGTCAGTATTGAACGGAAGATTGCTGACCAGTAGCTCGATGCGCCTTTGATCCACTCGTGTAGTATTCATAGCCCTCCTCGAACGTAGCAGGGAGAAGCGGTCCGAAACCCTCGGAGCGTCCGCTAGCTCGGCCATATTGGAAGCAGAGGTACAACGTTCGCTCATCTGTTCTGGTAGCGCAAGCCAAATGAACAAATAAAACACTGAGCGGACTGAACGAGAACCATCCAGCATTTCCTTTCCCGACAGAGAAGGGGATCTCCTTGTTGTGGCGCTGCTTTTTAGTTTGGGCGCGAAGAAGAGGACTGTTGTGCGAGTTGGGTGCGATGGAGATGAAGCGCTATTAAGATTGCTATTCACACAGAATCTACCATACTCGCTCGGGTCCTAAAGATACCGTTCATTTTTCAAGTCCTGTAAAATCTTCAGGTGAACTCGGCTCGGTGAGCATTCTAAACCCGATGTTCGGACATAGTTTTGAGGATCAGGGGTGATTGAAAAACATAACAAATATGAGCGAAACGAGGACGTGGACGGTCATAATCATCGGCTAAATTCGTATGAATTCTGATTCCTCGACAAAAAAATATTCACTTCATGACGGATTGCAGGCGGCCAAAGGTCTCGTTCAGATACTTGAAGCCATGAGCAAGGATGGCAAGGTGATGCTCGGAAATATGACCCTGCGCCAGGGACGCAAGCGTATTAAGCTGGAAGCTACCGGCTACTTTCATCTTGCGCTCACCGCCCTTGACCAATGCCTTGATTTGCATCGGCCCGATGCCGCCGTAGCCGTTCGCGAGCGGTATTAATGGTTGATAATATTGCCAAGACATTTGCGGCCACCCATCTTTGTGAGACAGTAAATTCTCACGCCTCTCCTCTTGAGAAAAAAGCCAACCGCCTACCTCCCCTATCCAATACATCTCCCGGTTTACCTGAACGTCTTTTTCGAAAACCTACGTATTTTAAAAAGGAAGTTTTTCCATTAATTCATTCCATGCGAAATGAGCTTCAGAAAAATCTCTCTCATGAATTCGTAGGGAGTCATTGATCGCCGGTCGCAACGATAATTTTCGGAAGATCGATTTCATCGTCAAATGTGAGCGTCAACGAAGCAAGGGACTACGAAGCTGTCGCCGTATTGAAATCTTTGAGGAGTGACCAAGAGAGACATCATTGTCGTCGGCGCGTCGTTGGGGGTATTGATGCGCTCAAATCTTTGACCGCAACGTTGCCCAAAGATTTGCCCGCGGCCGTTTTCGTCGTTCGTTCATATTGCGGCGTCCAGTCCAAGGTATTCTGCCAGCAATCCCGCAGAGGAGCGGAGCGCTTTCCGCCTCCCCACCCCGAAAACGGTGAACTGGTCCGGCCAGGCCATATTTTCGTGGCACCGCCCGATCGGCACATGCTTTTGGAGGAAAATGGGACGGTTCGAATCAGCCACGGGCCGAAAGAAAATTTGTGGCGACCGGCGATTGATCCTCTCTTTCGATCAGCAAGCGTGTTCGGAAACAAGGTTGTGGCAAAATCTGTGCTTCGAGCCGCTGCGGATGTTTTTCGCAAAGGTTTGACGGCGCCGTGTGCGGCCTTTTTATTCCCCTATCCTTTTGCCGCGGCTCTGATACGCTCGGGAGATGCGTTGCCGCCAAAAACTAGCCAGGCCAGGAGATGTATTCCCTGTCTTCGATTGTCAGAGCTACCCGCTTCCGCGCGGACTGAAACAGGGAACAGCCGTGAAGCTCATCAGTTTTGATTGCGGTTTCTGGACGGTCGAGGCGAACGGAAAGCGGTTTGGAAACGTGTTCACTTCGAGCATTAAAACCGGATGGCTTTATGAATTGAATGGCCGCTGGCTGGACGAGAAAGACCCGGAGGCCATTGCTGAGAACAAAAACCGCGGAGCTGGCCGCCATTAGGGATTGTCCCGCGGGCGGATCGAACTGATTCACCAATTCCCGTGGGGAAGGATCAAACCGGCGCTTGGCCCCGCCTCAATCGCCTCGCTCCGTCCGTTTCCGTCCAAAAGCCGAATCATAATCGTTGATCGCGGCGGTAATCACTTTTCCGGCATGACCTTTTCCGTACGAGCGATGAACTCTCACGGATGGATTTACGCCGGGGATGATTTTGTATGTCTCAAAGTAATGTCGCAGTCTCTCGAGGAGCACCGACGGAAGATCATTCAGTTCTCGGACTGCTCCCCAGACGTGATCATTGTGCAGCACGGCGATGATTTTGTCGTCGGCTTCACCATTATCTATCATCTGTAGTCCCCCGATCGGGCGCGCACGGACAATCACCTCTGATTTGGTTATTGGTCGCTCACTGATGATACAAATGTCCAACGGGTCACCATCCCCGCGGGCGGAGCGCGGGGAGAGCTTGCGCATGGCCTCGCCACAAAGGCTGCGGGGAATAAAGCCGTACAGGGCCGGCGGTTGCGACGATGTTCGCTGCGGGCGATCCACACTCAAGTAGCCGCTGACCTTGTCGACTTCGTACTTCACAAGATCAAAGGGAGTGATCTCGATGAATGCGTTAACCACGTTCGGAATATCATCGCCGCTGCTCAGGCCATGCCAGGGATGGGGACGGAAGGGATTGAATAGGGCGCCGGCATTATCCTTTCGGCTCAAGCCGTCCGCTGATTCGAGGCGGCTTGCGCGCGACAGTTTTGGCGTGAGCCGGTCCTTCATAAAGTCGTGCCACAATTCAAATTAACCGTCGTGAGGAACAAAATACGACGTGCTATCATTGATGCTTTTGCAAGTCGGACAGCGAAACCAAACTGACTGAAAGTCTTTGGGATCGATACTCTGCGCCAACACTGCCGCGCATCTGCCGCACATCAAGTCCGTTGAGCCGTTTCCTGTGAAATATGGGCCGAGTTCATTCTTCTCGAAAATTCGAACTGACGTGGGGTCGGTATTCTCGACAACCTTGAGAATTCGCTTCTGGTTTTTATCGACGTTCTTTTGCAAGCAATGAGATCCTGACGGAAGAAGTGGTTCCTGACTCTGATTGCCGCACTCGTTTCCGTCGCGAAGGCCTGGTGAGAAAAAGCATGACGATTGATCGAGCGACTTCCGGGCTCTGCAAAACGAGCTGCACCAAAACCCTAAAGTAAAGGAAATATCTCTTCATTCTATTTCTTTGCTAACGAATCTGTAGCCCTTTCCGGCGCCTCCGTGATCAAACATTCGGTACTCAGGAGCAGAGCGGCGATCGACGCGGCATTCTGGAGGGCGCAGCGTGTCACCTTTTTGGGATCAACGATGCCGGCCTTCAGTAGGTCTCCGTACTCGTTGGTGGCCACGTTATAGCCCTCGTTGCCTTTGCGCTTTTTTACTTCCTCCACCACGAGAGAGCCTTCCATGCCCGCGTTGGACGACAGGACGCGGAGGGGTGCTTCCAGCGCGCGCTTCACGATGTCAGCGCCGATTTTTTCATCCGCCTCGAGCGTTAACGCTTGGATGGATGGCTGACAGCGCAGAAGCGCCACGCCACCACCCGGAACGATGCCTTCCTCGACGGCCGCGCGGGTTGCATGCAGGGCATCCTCGACGCGCGCCTTTTTTTCCTTCATTTCTGTTTCCGTCGCGGCCCCGACACTAACGATGGCGACACCACCGGCAAGTTTCGCCAATCGTTCCTGGAATTTTTCCTTGTCGTAATCCGAGGTTGTCTCTTCGAGCTGGCGTCGGAGCTGGTTTACCCGGGCCTGGATTTCTGGTGGCCTTCCCAGGCCTTCAACGATGGTGGTGTCTTCCTTGCCGACCAAAATCAATTTGGCGCGGCCGAGATCCTCGAGAGTGATGGACTCGATTTTAATGCCCAGGTCTTCCGTCATGCATTTGCCACCGGTGAGCACGGCGATGTCTTCCATCATTGCTTTCCGCCGGTCGCCAAAGCCCGGCGCCTTCACGGCACAAACCTTGACCGTGCCGCGGAGCTTATTCACCACGAGCGTCGAGAGTGCTTCTCCCTCGACATCTTCGGCGATGATCAAGAGCGGCTTGCCGCTGCGGGCAATTTTTTCGAGAAGGGAAAAGATATCCTTCAGGATGGTCAGTTTCTTCTCCCAATTCAGGATGTAGGCGTCCTCGAGCCGTGCTTCCATCGATTCAACGTCGGTTACGAAATAAGGCGAGAGATAGCCCTTATCGAACTGCATCCCTTCCACCACCGCGAGGGTAGTTTCAACGGATTTAGCTTCTTCCACCGTGATCGTCCCATCCTTGCCAACCTTTTCCATGGCGTCGGCTATAATTCCGCCGATGGTCTCGTCCCAGTTGGCGGCAACCATGGCAACCTGCTTGATTTCTTCCTTGTCTTTGACCTTCCGGGCAATCTTCGCGAGATGCTCGACGGCGGCATCGACGGCCTTTTGAATGCCGCGTTGGAGGCCGATGGGGCTTGCGCCCGCGGTGACGTTTTTCAAACCTTCACGATAGATTGCTTCCGCCAGAACGGTGGCGGTGGTGGTGCCGTCTCCCGCAGTGTCGCTGGTCTTGCTGGCGACTTCCCTCACCATCTGGGCGCCCATATTTTCGCAAGGATCTTCCAACTCAATTTCCTTCGCCACGGTCACGCCATCTTTGGTCACGGTGGGCGACCCGAATTTTTTATCGATGGCCACGTTGCGGCCTTTCGGTCCCAAAGTGGCCCTTACAGCGCGGCTTAGTTTTTCAATCCCCTTGAGGAGGGATTGGCGCGCGGCTTCATCGAAAATCAATTGTTTTGCTGCCATATTAAAGCGTTCCTTATCAGTTCTTGGTCATTACTCGATGACGGCCAGCACATCGTCCGAGCTGAGAATCTTGTATTCTTTACCGTCTAATTTTATTTCGGTCCCGCCGTACCTGCTTACCAACACGCGATCTCCCTTCTTCATTTCGAAAGGAACCTTTTTGCCCTCGTCGTCCGTTTTGCCGCTGCCGAGCGCCACGACAATGCTTTCCATTGGTTTCTCTCTGGCGCTATCCGGAATAATGATTCCGCCGTTCTTGACTGTCATTTCCTTCTCCACGATGGCTTCCACGATCAGCCGGTCGCCAAGAGGTTTTACGTTAAGTGCCATATTTATTTTCCTTTGTTTCCGCTATTCGTTAAAAATCACGAAGGGCTCAGATTTCTCAATGCACAGTAAGAGCGTGCGTTCCTCATCGAATCTCAAACTGACCGGGAAGCATTGCCTGTCTGAGGGCGGCAAGTTATAAGCTTCCAAAAGCCCCGGGGCAATGGGGTCTTTACCTACTTGGCGCGATTATTTCCGTCGGCCAGGCCGGGATCTGGTCCAGAGCCTGTCAGAACCCTACGGGCTCGCGAAACCTTCCGGACTTGGATTATGAAAATCGCGCCTGCTTTTGAGCGAAACAAATAATCGCATCCTTACCTACCTGACGGATTGCCGCTCGGTACGATGAAATGGCCGCGACTGGCGGCCGGTGCTATCGACTTCCGGCACCTGGCACGTTCATGTGATATGCGTGCAGAACCGAATCGTGCATTTATCTCGAAGGCCCGGCCACTGTGAATGACCTTTGGAGTTCAGGTCAGGTGCACGAAGAACTTCTCCCGCAAGATCTCTTGTTGGATTCTGCTGAATCCCGCGCAGGCGTCCTGTGCGTCTCTTTGAAGCGCGACTGCGTCTGCCTCCTGGTGCTCAGCGCCTGAAGCGGCTCCCTGTGACTTATCCTCACGTTCCACACGCTGAGCATCTTCAACCGCCAAAAACCGATAGCGCACCTTGCACAAATCCAATCGAGATCTCTCGGGCCAATTCGGGAAGAGAAAGCTGACGCGATATTCTTCTTTCTTCCACTCAGCGTTTCCATCCGAATAACGGTCGTTCTTCGGCTCGAGAAAAGCGAAAGCTAGTTCAACGTAATCGTCTGAAGCTTTCCAAACATGCTCGGCTTCCGGACTCATGAAATCATTTTTCGGACTTCTGGGACGGCGCCGGTGGATGATCTGGCGGCCTTGGCGTTAGTCTTGCGAAGTTCAAAATAGTGTAGGTCTCAACCTTATAATCGTGTTCTTTGATTAGATCGAGGATGGGCGTTTGACCCTTTGCACGACTCCAATTGTATATTTTAACGATGGATGCGCTTTCCAAGAATGCATTCAACTCCTCGTAAAAAGTTGGTTTTTGAGGGTCCAATTCATGTTCCATGCTTCTTACTCTTTTGCATTCCGCTACGATCAATTTTGCCAGGCTTTCCCACGGCAGAGCTGGCACAACTCGCTGAGCGATGTGGCGGTAACGAAGACACGAGGCCCGAGCAGGAACCTTGGCGGAATGCCGAACCGGGCTTTGAATCGTTTCGTAAAGTGGGAAGGTTGTTTGAATCCGATATCAAATGAAATCTCTTTAAGTGGCTTTCCCGTCATAACCTGCCGGTAAGCCTCGGCCAGCCGCGCCTCCTCAAGCCATTGCCGCACACTCAGCGAGAGGTGTTTGTCAAAGTATCGATCAAGTGTTCGGATAGAAACCTGGAGAAGCGTTGCCAGCCGGTGCCGGCAGTAACCGCTCTTCCGTGCGAGCAATGACCAATTCTGAACGAAATCCGTTCCCACTGGAAGGGTCCGGCATTCTACCGTCGACTTAAAGCTCGAAATGTCCATTAGGTACAACTACGATGCTTTAAAGTCTTGAGCTATGGGGTATAGACCCACCATACGAGGCGCGTGGAACGCGCGCTCCTTACGGGGCGAAGTAGAACACTCACTCTTTGTGGCTCGCGAAAGGAATATCAAGCATCCGGAAGTAGGTATAAGTAGGTATTTACCCCACTGCGGAAGCACGGAAATCCAGCCATAATACCTGCCATGAATCTTCTGTTACCGATCATGGTGATGACAGCTATATTATTAGTTGTGGCTTTGTGCTGGCAAATCTACTACGCAATCAATCCAGACGAGCGGCACAATCCCAAACGGCCCAGATAGGTGTCGGCCATAGCCACTCTTTCGTGCGAGGAGTGCCCAGTTCTGAACGAAAACCGGTTTCCAGTGGAAGAACCTGGCGTTCCCCCCATCGGCTCCAGAGCTTGGAATCGCTATTGAGATAAAACTACGATGCTTTGGGCTCTCGGGTATGGGTATTGACCCACTATACCAGCGCCACGGAACGTCCTCCTCTAAACACGCGACGGGCGGAAAACCCGCCTTCTTACAGCCCACGAAAGAGACCGCTTCTCTGGAGGCAGGTGTTTACCCCACTGCGGAACCTGGAGAATCCGCGTTAATACCGCATGAATGTCGTGTTACTGATCATGGCCCGACAGCTCTATGATTTATTGGAATTTTGGGCTGGCAAATCTACTACGCTATAATCCCGACAAGCGGCGCGAATCCAAACGGCCGAAATAGGCGTCCGATTTCTGTTCGCCCCCCCGCTGAAAGCATCTCGATGCACTACCGAAAAAAGCGAACAAGGCGGGAAGAATTTCAGGGCGGCACTGATTGGTTCCGTTCCTGTCGGAAGTAAACTCTCCCCATGACTAAATGTTTGAACTTTACATTGTATTCGGGCCGTCACTGGTTTCGGCGGTGGCAGAATGATGTCCGCCGCCTCTCGCGAATTTGTCATGAGTTCGCCGGACCGCATTTTTCCATTGACATCATACACATCGAAGAGGAAGGGCGACGGGCTTTTCATGACGGCGTGATGACCATACCGGCAATCCTCATGGAATTGCCGTGTGGGCGAAAGCAGATGCTGGGCGGCTTTGATGAGACTGAAAAATACTTGAGCCAGCTTGCTCACGTGACTCGGCCAGAGGCGGGGATCGACCCGCAACGAGAGGGCATCGCGGTCCTTTCGTTCACGTTATAGCCTTGCTCCGCTCAAGCGGCACCCGCCTAAAACGGCTTTTTACGTCCTGTTCTGCGGGCAACGATCTAAACATTTTCATAGGATGCGCAGGAGGGAAGCCGAAGAGCTTGGGGAAATGTGATTTGAGGAAGATGATTGCGAATTTCCTGCGTTTTACGCTGGATGCGTTCAGATTTTTATTCCGTATCAGGCGGCGGGGGCCCAATCCCTCGCGCACCGCGGAAGAAGAACGGCTGGACCGTATCCGCAACCCGCACAGATACGGGAAAGGAAAAGACTGGTGACAAATTCGGCATTGATGGGGTGTTTACCCCCGTTGCTGTCTGGGTCCTGTGCAGAACAGTATATACCCTATGACAATCCCGGAAGAGAATCCGCCGAATTATGCGATAAAGTCCACTGCTCCCTTTGTTCTTGCCGCCGGTGGCGAGGTCATCACCGAATGTAAAAATACCCCCGAGGCGGTCAGGGCCTTCGCGCAATATTCTGCCCGCAACACCGGCCAGCAAGCGGCAATCTACAGGCGCGCCGCTTGTTCCTGGGTAAAGTATTGAGCGATTTTTCGGACCGGTCCGACAGGTCCGCCATCGCGGCCGGGATTGATCTCATGGACGGATTGGGTCTTCGTCACCGATACTTCATATTCGAACATGATGCCTCTCGCCGGAACCAGAGTACTCGTGTCCGCACCAAGGTTTCCCCATGTCCTGAAGCATGAAACCAACAATAAGCTCGTTGTCGCGGGAATATGAGGCGGCGTTGCGCGAGTACCTGAAAAGCAGGTCGAATTCCGGCCTGAAAAAAGCGGCCATGCTCGGAGCGCAAGCGGTGTCGCTCGGCTTGGAGACATTGGATCTGGCGAAGTTGCACGAGCAGGCTCTGGTTGCGATTGGAGCGTCAAATTCCGCGGACGCAAAGGATGGCGTGGATGGCCTGGCCAGGCGGGCTCAAACTTTCTTCGTGGAAGTGAATATCCTCATCGAGCGCACCCATGCGGCCGCTGCCAGGGTCGAAGTGAGCTGGAGCCAGTTGAATGAGATATTGCACGAGCGGACCACCGAACTGGCGGTCTCGAAGCGGGAAGTGAAAATGAATGTCGTCCAGCGCAAGGCCGCGGAGAAATCGCTTAGAACGAAGAATGAATACTACACTAAGCTCCTCAAGGAATCGCAAGCGATACAGGCGAACCTGCGCAGACTGGCGCACCGAGTGCTCTCTGCCCAGGAATATGAACTGGGGAAGATCAGCCGAGAACTGCATGAGGAAATCGCCCAGGTCCTTTTGGGAATTAGTATGCACCTCTTGACGTTGGAACAGAAAGGCTCGTTGGACGCGAAAAAGCTTTTGAATGACATTGCCAGCACCCGGCGCCTCGTGGACAAATCCATTAGAACCATGCGCCGGATGGCTCGAAAATTCAGGACACCTCATGAAAAGCAAGCTTAGCCGGTTTTCCAACCAGTATCGCGCCGGACTGCGCGGATACCTGCGCGGGAATGCAGATTTAGAGCCGGCGCGCGCGCTTGGACGCCAGGCCGTGGCCCTTCGACTGGAGATGCTGGAGGTCGCCCGGATTCACGAGCATTCATTGGGCGCCGAAATTGATGATGCGGAGCTGAGCGGTCCCGGCCCTGGGGTGAAACCGCGCGCTGGATTGATCAAAAGAGCGGGCTCGTTTTTCGCGGAGGTCATTCTTCCGATCGAGGGGAAGCATCGAGGCGCCCGCGAGGATGCGGTTCGTTTGAACGATTTGATTCAAACGTTGAGCAAACGGACAATGGAACTGGCCGTCTCGAACCAGGAGTTAAAGAAGGAAATCGAGCGCCGGGCGGAAATCGAGGCGGCTTTGAAAAAAAGTGAGCGGCACTATGCGGAGTTGCTGGCGGAATCCGGCCTTTTGCAGGAGCAATTGCGCTATCTTTCCCGCGAGATTCTATCCGCGCAGGAGGAGGAGCGAAAGCGGATCAGCCGCGAACTGCATGACCGAATCGCCGCGAGTTTGACTGGGATCAACCTCGAGTTGGCTGCTTTGCGAAACGAAGCGGCAGGTTACAACCAGGCGCTCAAGCGAAGGATTGCCCGGACGCAACGGCTGGTCCAAAACTCCGTGGAGGTGATCCACGCCTACGCGCGGGACCTGCGCCCGACCGTCCTGGACGACCTGGGGTTGATTCCGGCCCTTCATTCCTTCACGAAGAATTTCTTTAAACTGACCGGCATTCGTGTCCGCTTAAATGTATTTGCGGCGGTGGAAGAATTGGATAACTCAAAACGAACGGTCCTCTACCGGGTGACCCAGGAAGCGCTGACGAACGTAGGCAAGCATGCCGGGGCCAGCGAAGTGGAAGTGAATATCGGAAAGCTGGGTGATGCGGTCGCCCTCAGCATCCAGGACAATGGCAGATCCTTTCAGGTCGAGCGATTGTTGTGCAGCCACGAAAACAAACGATTGGGATTGCTCGGAATGCGCGAGCGGGTGGAAATGGTCGGCGGCAGCTTTCGCGTCCAATCGGCGCGCGGCCAGGGGACGACGGTCCATGCCAGCATCCCGATCCAGCACCACCGGGGAAATGGAAGACCTGTGAGAAAATGATTTTATGACAAACGATTCGAGGACAAAAACCATCACAGTTCTCCTCGCGGAAGATCACGCCATCGTCCGGGAAGGATTTCGGAAGCTGCTGGAGGCCGAAGAGGACTTCCAGGTGGTGGGAGAAGCGAATAACGGCCGCGTGGCGGTGAATATGACGAAGAAGCTTCGCCCCGACGTCGTCGTTATGGATATTGCCATGCCGCTGCTCAATGGGCTCGAAGCAACCCGGCAGATCCTTAAGGAGCTTCCGGCCACCAGAGTTGTGATTCTCTCGGCTCACAGTGATGACGCTTATATCGAACACCTGAACGCAGTCGGCGCGGCCGGATACCTGATCAAGCAAAATTCCTCCCACCTGCTGGCCAAGGCCATTCGTGAGGTGCACCGTGGAAACACATCTTTTGTCCCGTGCATTGCCAAACGGCTCCACAAACAGGCCCCCGATGGGAAAGGGAAAGCTCGCGGGAAGCAGGTCGCCCAGCTCAGTTCGCGCGAAATGGAGGTGCTCCAACTGATCGCCGAGGGCCAGGCAAACAAACAAATTGCCGGGGAGTTGAAGATCAGCGTTAAGACCGTCGAAAAACACCGCCAAAGCGTGATGGACAAGCTGCACATTCACGACACCGCGGGCCTGACCCGTTACGCCATCAGCGCGGGCATCATTGAAAGCAGCGTACAGTTAACAATCGTTTAACGTGTGGCTGATCCGGTCGCTGGTTACAGTCTGCGCCTTTTTCCGCACGGAGTGTGTCTGCTGTTCGCCGACAGCCAGTGCTTGAGATCATCTCCATGGGAAGCGGCAGAGTCCAGGCACATAAAATACGCCCGTTTTGCGATATGCTCTTGAACGTTATCCGGATCTAACTGAATTCGGTTCAGTTCGACTTCATCTCGGCTGCAACTCGGGTCGGCTGTCATAGGGTGGTATTGTCGTGCCTTAAACCACAACCTGAATTCCGCTCACTGCGCAGTGGGGTGAAAACCCCATATCGGAGCCGACGTTTCCCTGCAACGATGGGAAACTGAATGCAGGGATGGAGGTTGCTTCAGTGATTGGTTCGAAATCCGATAGTAGGCAACAGTCAGGCATTCTCTCGTCTCTTAAGATTTAGATCACATGAATAATAAATTATTTGTCGGAGGAATTTCCTTTAACACCACGGAAAACGATCTGCAGGATGCGTTTGCGGCGCACGGGGCAGTCACGGAAGTGAACATCATTATGGATCGGATGACCGGCAAGGCCAAGGGCTTCGGTTTCGTCACGATGAGCACACCGGAAGAAGCGGAGAAGGCGATTCAAGGTCTGAACGGCAAGGTTCTAGATGGTCGAAGCCTGGCGGTTAACATGGCAAGGCCGCGCGAAGAGCGCACTGGCGGCGGTCGCAATGGCGGTGCGGGTCGCTACTAAATCTTATCTCTGTCTTACACTGACCCTTAGAGCCCAACGCCACTCGGCATAGGCTCCAATAGGGGGTCGTCACAAGAACGGTGATTTACCTTCCGCTCTGTTGCTTTGCGGCGATCGCTTCCTTCTTTTTCTGGTTTGAGTTACTGGTCTTGACCTGTTTTTGTTTGGCCTGCTTCTGAACCGATTTAGGTGATCGTCTCCCATAATATTATGCTTTAGGTTGATAATTAGACCTAGAAGGTCACACTCACAAGATTCCAATGTCCTGTAAATGTAAATAGATCGTTGCTTCAAAAAAGCCAAAAAAGCTCACTCCATCGCCGCCAGCAATTCGTCCAGCGCGACTGTGGCAAAAGTTGTCGCGGAATCACTCATGGCGTAGGGGATCACGAGTTCGTGTCCGTGCAGCATAGCTCCGCAGGTATAAACAACATTTGGGACGTATCCTTCGCGTTCCGCCTCGTTTGGCGCAAGCAGCGGCTCGCGCAAGCGGCCGAGCACACGAGTAGGATCTTTCAAGTCGAGCAGGAAGGCCCCCAGACAATACTTCCGCATCGCGCCAACTCCATGGCTCAAGACGAGCCAGCCAGCGCTTGTCTCGATCGGCGACCCACAGTTGCCCATCTTGACGAATTCCCAAGGTTGTGAGGGCGCCAGTAGAACCTTCGGCGTGTTCCAAAAATGGATGTTGTCGGAGAACATAATTAGAATGTTCTCGTCGTCCTGGCGAGAAAGCATCGCATACTGGCCGTTGATTTTGCGCGGGAACAGCGCCATGCCTTTGTTCTGAATGGCGGGTCCGTTCAGAGTAATGAACTTAAAATGGAGAAAGTCCGGAGTCTCCAAAAGCTGTGGCAATATTATTTTGCCGTCGTAAGCAGTATATGTCGCGTAATAGGTGAAGGCGCCGCCGTCATTCGGGAAACGAACGAAGCGCGCGTCTTCGATGCCATTGCTCTGGCTGGGAGTGGACGGAAAGATTACGCGTTGAGACACAGGCTGTCCCGAAGCAAAACGCACCTCATAATTTGACTCGGCTAGCAGGAGCATTCCGCGCGCCGCACGATCCGCGGTCGCATCCCCGGCGGCAGCACGCTTTTGCTCTGCCGCCAAAACGCGCCGCAGATGGGCCATGGTAAAGGTCCCATCGAGTTGCTCGAGCACCCTTCTGCAAAATCTGTTCTGAACGCCCAATTCCTGAAGTTTGCGTGTGAAGAGGGGTTTATCGTAAGCGGCGTTGGGCACATGCTCTGGTTCCGTGGCAAAGGCGACCGGCGGCGTGAGTGTAATGCGATGCTGCGCGCTTACCACACCGACGCGGAAAGTAATTGACGAAATGTGTCCTTCACCGGTGGCACGCAAGCTCAGGATGAACCGGAGCGCGCCGCTGGGCAGCTCGGTCTGATCGGGATGGGGCACTATGGAGGGGTTAAAAAGCGCTGCTGATTCAGGCGAATATTCGTGTGTGAAATGAGCGCCAATGAGCGCCTCGCGTTTTGCCGAAATTCTTCGGTTTCCAACGTACTGCCGGACCTGAGTGAACCGATTCCGAAATAGTTTATCCACCTGCTCGTGACGGTTCCCAAATTCGCCCAGAATGACACCCAAAAGGCGATCGACGTCCGATTCCGGAAGGGCCATAACGCGCGCGGCGATTCGACGCGCAATCTCTTCGGTGCTGGGGCGAAAAGGGCGCAGCAGGACGCGCGAGCGGTCCGGAATCAGCGTCGGTCCGATGCGTTTCGCGTGAACTATTTTCGGTGCCCGGTTGGCCATTATTTGATTTTGTTAAAGCCCGACCCGCGCCATGATCACGATTCGGCGGGCAACTCTTTGAAACTGGCTATTGTGTTTTGCAGCGCTTGCATTTCAGCCAGTGCGAGCAAAAACGCCAGCGTGGACTCCGCTCCCTGGTTCTGGCTGACCCGGTCCATATGCAACCCATCCCGGCAGCCTCCGGTGCTTGAATCGTAAAGTGGCAGGCCCAAATCATTTCTTCCCAGAAACCACTCAAAAGCCCGGCGCGCCTCGGCGACCCAAAACATATCACTCGTCGCTTGAAAGGCTTCAATGCAGGCGGAAACGGTGACCTGGGCCTCGATTGGTTGCTGATCGAACAGCGCGCGTTCCTTTCCGCGCAGATAGAATCCATTCGAACCGATCGGCCGAAAGGAACCGTTATCTGAAGTCTGGATTCGCGTCAGCCATCGCAATGTCTTAAGGCCGATCCCGAGCATGTCCTGGTTGTTTGTGCACCGCCCGCTCAGAATCATGGCGTGCGGCAGTTTCGCATTCGCATAGGAGATCATTTCCTCGAACCATTGCCACTCATCGGTGGCCGCGTCGGCGAACCGCTGCATGAGTTTCGCAGTGAGAGATTCACGAATCTGGTTGGCTCGGCGGTCGCCGCTTAACCGCCGGAGGTACTCGTCGATGCCGATCAGGGTAAACGCCCACGCCCGCGGGGACGTAAACTCAGCGGCAATGGGCAGGGCTTGTTCAAACAGTTCGGCGGCGAGCATTTGAAAACTGCCGTGCCCCGCCTGTCTTACGCAAAGCCCCAGCGCCCACAACGCATGGCCCTGGCAATCTTCCGAGCCGATTTCGTCGAGCCAGCGGCGATCGAAGCTCATAAAGTTATGAAATCGGCGGCTTGCCCGGTCGAAAGCGTGGTTTAAAAACGCAGCATAGGTTGTGGCGTGCGCCTGAACGCGCGGTGTGCCATGCCCCAACTGTTGCAACATCAGCGCCAGCACCAGCGCCCGGGCGTTGTCATCCGTGCAATATCCTTCGGCAAAATTCGGCACGGTGAAGCTGGCATGTTGGAAAATGCCGGTGGCATCGCTCATCCGAAACAGATGGTCGAGCTTAAGTTCCGGCAACTGGCCGGGCTGCTCGTCCAGCGTCTTGATTGGGGAAGGCTTGCGACCAATAAAACTGTGGTCATGACGCGCCCGCTCAAAAGACTGTACATAGAGTTTCGCGACGTGGCTCCAAACCATGTCGCGCCCCAGGCGATAAGCATTCTTCCGCATCGAATGACGCAATGGCTCATCCCGCAGCAATTCGCGGATGGCGCCGGAAATCGCTCCGGAGTCGCGGAACGGAACTAACTTTCCACGGTCTTCGGTCAGGAGCTCTGCCGCGTGCCAGTAGGGCGTGGAAACCACCGCGTTCCCGGCGCCAAACGCATAGGCCAGCGTTCCCGATGTGATTTGAGTTTCAGCCAGGTACGGTGTGAGGTAGATGTCTGCCGCCCCGATAAATCGCATCAATTCATCCAGTTCGACGAACCGATTGAAAAAGACAACGTGCTTCTGGACGCCGAGATCTTTCGCAAGCCTCTCGAGGCTCAAACGGTAAGCCTCGCCCTCATCGCGCAACAGGTTTGGATGGGTTTGCCCCAACACAATGTACACGATATTAGGAAATTCCCGAATGATCTCGGGCAGCGCGCGCAGACCGTACTCAACACCCTTGTTTGGCGAGAGAAGGCCAAAGGTAAGCAACACCTGTTTGCCCGCGACGCCAAATTCGTCCTTGAAATAATTCGGGTCCGCAAAGGGCATATTAGGAATACCGTGCGCAATAAGGTCAATCTTGGCCGCGGGTGCTCGATAAACTTCCAGGAGCAACTCGCGACCCCTTTCCGTCATGACCACCAGCCGGGTCGATAATCGGATCAATTCGCGCATCACGCGTCTCTGTTCCACATTTGGCTCGCGCAGAATGGTATGCAGCGTAGTAACGATTGGCATGCGCACCTCGCGCAGCAGCGCCAGCAGGTGACTGCCCGCGGGACCGCCGAAAATGCCAAACTCATGTTGCACGCAAATGACATCCACATCAGTAATGTTAAGGAAGTCGGCTGCGCGCAGATAGGAAGGCAAGTCCTGCTCCGAAATCTCGAACCGAACTTCCGCGGGATAATCATAGCCGCCTGCCAGATCGTTGACCGGCACGACCGGACATTGAGTCGCCGGAACTTCCGCGGCCACAGCGCAGCGCAAATCGGTGGTGAACGTCGCAATTCCGCACTTCCTTGGCAGATAATCACCAAGGAACGCGATTTTTTGGGTTCGAATCTCTTTTTCCACTGTGCGCGGCATTACTCGGGAAAGCACATTCGCCGAACCTCTTCGGTCAAGAGGCCGCTGGGAAGAGGTTTCGCCAAAAACCATTTTACCGTCGCTTTCGTTGCATGGCTTTCGTCCCTTCGATACTGACCACCTGATCAATCAAAGGGCCGCTCCCGCCTTTCAAAGAGAGAGATTCTTGTCATGCGAAAAAGATTTACAGGCCGTTTCAGAACGCCCGAATCAACTATGATACTTCCTGCGAATCTGGTCGGGTATGGGGTGTTGACCCCAACCACACGCAAAGGATCGGAATGGAGTCAGACCTTTGCTCTTGTTCCGAATCGCAACATTTTCCTCCGTAAAAGAGAGGTATCGCGATTCTGTCAAACAGGGAGAACGCGTCTGGAAAAAGAGGCTGCCTGGATGGGCGCAAGCAAATTGCGATCACCGAATTGGACTTAAACGGATTGTGTATCAGTTACACCGATTTCGTATTCGAAGTGCTATTGAGTGGTGATGAAATCTGAACGATGTAGGCAGGCGGTCGCCAATGAGGAACAAGCTTCCGCAACGCCGAAAGACCATTCCCGCGGAACTGAATTTGAGGCCATATGAATCAGGATATCGAACGCTTTCTCAATCTGAAGACTCCTCCGGGCCGATTGACGACGGAGCAAGCCGCATGGTTTCTAGGCTTCTCCGCGCATGAAATTCCGATTCTCATCGCCAAAGGTCTGCTCAAGCCGCTCGGTCATCCGGCACACAACGGGCAGAAATATTTTCTGGCCAAAACGCTGGAAGACTTACGACGAGATGAAAAATGGTTCTGCAAAGCCTCGGACGCGATTGTGGAATATTGGCGTTATAAGAATGGCCGCAAGGGACAGGCCACGCTCCTGAACGGGAGGCAGGGCCAGCAGGACGCGGATATGCGGGAATTTGCAGACGCGCATAATTAAAACTCCGTGTCGTTTGCGGGTGGACGTACGATTCAAGAGGACATGTTGGCTTCCTGCGAGATGCCGCCTGTTTGGGTATTCGCGATTCTCGGCATCGGAACGATCTTCCGCTCGTAGTCTTCCAAGGAGGGTAATTTGACTAAAGCTTTTTTCGAATACGCCCGATGCACAGCTTTGCTGCTATGTCCCAGCGCCTGCATCGCGAACCGCTCTGGATAGCCGTTCTCTTTCGCGCGTTCGGCCCAGGCATAGCGATAGGAATGAAGCGAAATCCCTTTTATCCCTACCGTAGCCAGGCGCTTCAAAAACAGCTTGGCCCGATGGCGTTCATGAATTCTCGCCAGCGCTGGAAACAATTGGCCGGTTTTGGGAAGACTCCTCAAAACGTCCGCCGTCTCCTCGCCAAACGAAATGATCACCGGAATTCCGGTCTTGCGTCGGCGATATGAAATCGTCCGCTCCTTCCAATCGATATCCTCAGCCGTAAGGGTCGCAATGTCTGACTGTGAACCGCCCAGATACCAGAGGAGCTGATAAAAGGCGCGTGTCGCGAGATTCTGTTCGCGAGCGATAATCTTTTGATGTTCATCGAAAGTGATGGCGCGTTTCTCTTTGTGCTGAATCGGTGGCCACTGCTTTTTGGGCAGCACGGGCCACGGCAACCAGTGCATTCCGGTCGCGTAGTTGTGGGCCCGACGGAGATAGACGTTCGTTGAAACGGAACCTCTCTTGAGAACCTCCAGAAAATGCTCGGCGGTCGTCTCCACCAGTTTCCGGTCGCGAATGAAATCGAAAGCGCTGTCCTGAATCGCGTATTCCCACCGCTCCCGGGTATTTCCCTGTTTGGTGGCGACGATCTGTTCCATCACGTATTGCCAGGTGCGAGTCGCAACCTCGGGATTGCCGTGCTGCAAGTAAACCTGCGCGATTTGCAGGTTCAGAGTTGGCTGGCGGACAGCTTCGTTCTTCGCGTTCAGAAGCGTCCGCGCTTCGTCCTCGTTCTTGGTTCGGAGACTCTCCTGTTTGCGGGTGACCGTGTCCTCACTGTAGAAGGTCCCGTTCGATCTGCGATACAGGATAAACCGCTGTTTCATTCATTACCTTTCTTTGGCGGTAATGTGAATCAGTTGGCTCTCCCATCCTTAACGAGCAGTAGCCGAGGTGTTTCGGAACAGTGAACGAGTTCGTGCGGATTTGTGCTTTCGCCGTTCGGTTCACTGGCACTTTTACTGGCAGCTGGCGACTTCGGCTCCCGAACCTGTTCTGCACCTGCAGTTTGAAACTGGAGCCAGCTGTCGGATTTGAACCGACGACCGACGGTTTACAAAACCGTTGCTCTACCACTGAGCTAAGCTGGCATCGCCTCATGATCAACCGTTTGAAGACGGCTGGTCGGACTGAGTCGCAGATTATTTCCGCCCGAACTGGCGCAATAACCAGGACGTGCAGAAAGGCCGGTTGTCTATACTCTCCCGTTTTGGCCGGGTCAAGTGATCCGCCGTCCGAAAACTAAAGGTTCTCAAAGTTTTGCACCATCACCGTGCGCCATGGCCACATCGGCGCGGCGATGATTGCTTTAAAGAAGGGCTTCCGGTATTCCAATGGGAAATCTCGCAAAATCATGAGCCTGCGCTCCATTTATCCTTTAATCGTTTCCTGCCTTTTGGCGATCATCGCGGCAAGGACTTTGGCCGGATCTTCCACCATCATCCCGACAGATTCAAGTCCGATGCGGGTCAAGGCCGCCTGGTTTCAAAAAGATCTGGAGGAGAAGCATTCGCTCGACGGACTTTACGTCTCAATCGTTCCCGCATCTCCGCCGGGGACAATTCTGCTCCACACCGTCGATGAACCGGGGAATGTGATCCACGCAGGAGTGTGGACCGGGCGCTATCTCGCGGGTGTCGGTTATCAATACGCTGTAACGCGCGATCCATCGGTACGCCGTCACGGGGACCAGATTCTTCACGCTCTGACCATCTTGGAGGAAGTCACGGGCAAGGCCGGCTTGCTCGCGCGCGGTTACGTCAAAGGGCACGGACCGGTGGAGGATTGGGAGCGCAACGGCGCCGACTCAAAGGAATGGCACCAGGGTCAAGGCGCTTATGCCGACTATCGCTGGTATGGCGATGTGAGCGTGGACAACTTCAATGCCGTTCTTTACGGCTACGCGATCTATTACGATTTGGCTGCCGACACACCACAAAAGAATCTGATTGCTCGCAACGTCAATCGGCTCATGACGCACCTGGTCGATAATCATTGCCGGATTATCGATGTGGATGGTGAAGTGACGCAATGGGGTCACGTCGGCATCGATCCAAATCCGGCTTTTGACGACTACTACGAGAAATTCTACGCGCAATATCTGCAACGATCCAAGTCGAACAACACCGCGTGGAAACCGGGCTTGCGCAGCTCTCTAATGCTTCTGCCCGATCTCCTGATTGCTGATCATATCACAGGAAATCCACGCTATCGTGATCTCTATGCGCGCGTGATCGCGCGTTTCAAGGATAACCCTGACTTTCGACGCGAGCGCGACCGCGGGCCCTTCAGTCTTGAGCGCCTCGCTCGCGTGAACCATAGCAGCGAAGGTCAGTCGTACGAAGCTCTCTACAATCTTATCCGATATGAACACGACGAAAGCCGGCTCGAAAAATATCGCGGCTGGGTCGGCGATCTTTGGGAAATGAACTGGATGGAGGGCAACCCTCTATTCACGTTCATGACGCTCTCGCTCCTGCCGCAATACCGACCGCCGTTGAAACCCGGCGTGCGTAATGCCGCGCCGTCAGACGTCCGACAGGCAGCGGAGTCCCTCCAATTGGCGCGCGACACCCTTCGTGATTATCCCGTCGATCGCGTCCTTCGTCCGGTCATGAACTCTCTGCGGACGGACATCGAACTCAATCCCCATGCGGATCGACAAGGGCAAAAGCAAGCCGCCAAACCTGTTCCGATCAACCACCGCCCTCTGGATAACGAATACGCCTGGAAGGGCAACCCCTATCAGCTTGATGGCTGGCTCAAGCCCGCGCTGAAAATGGTTCAGTTCTCCCCGGATGACCCGAGCGTTGCATGGTTCTGCGATTCGGCTGGCCGTATCCTTCTTACCAGGAATAGCGGCGACAATTGGAAAAACGTAACCGCCGGGCTGATGGGTGCGTCCGTTCAGTCCATCCGCGCCTCGGCTAATCGCACTTTTGTGCTCGAGGCCAAAACCGATCGAGGGATCATGATCACCCGCGACGGCGGATTGAGTTGGCGGGTGCTGGAAAGCGCCTCTGATTCGGATAACCAGTTTCCTGCCCCGCAGTTCGATGCATGGCAGCAAACTCCAAAGGGTCTCTCTCTCCGCGTGAATGAAAGCGGTGAACTCGTGAAAAGCATCGATGGCGGCCACACCGCCATGCCTTGCATGAAAGGCTGGCGCATCCTCCAGGCAAATTCTCTGTTTATTACTCCGTGGGGGATTATCGCCGGTGGACCTGGTGGCTGTTATCGAAGTCCAGACGCCGATAATTGGACCGAGATCAAACTCTGGCGCGAAGATGAAACTGGCGCGGCCGATTTCCTTCACGCTTATTGGATGGGCCGATATTACGGTTTTATCGGCAAAGACGATTGAATCACTCTTTCTTCTCACCAACTCAAACCGAAACTGGTTCTTTAGTTCTATTTACATGACTCATAAGGAACACCACAGTCGTCGCCATTATGAGAACAAGCATTGCTAAGCTTTTTCGTCGGGAAGAACGTTCGTTCGGCCAACATCGGAAGCGGATTGGTTCCGTCGCAACTGTGGCGATGGCTCTGCTGCTAACGAGCAACCCCGGCCGCGCGGATGAAACCTGCATGTCGCCTTATATGCCGAAGATCACAGGGCAGGAGGAGTTCATTTACGTTTGGACGCTTGGTTACGAAGGATGGGGCGATGGGTCGGATAAATTGGTGACGATTGACGTCAAACCCGGTTCGCCGCAGTACGGGAAAGTAGTACATAGCGCCTCGGTGGGCGGACGTCACGAGGCGCATCACGGAGGATTTACCGATGACCGGCGCGAGCTTTGGCTGAGCGGCCTGGATACGAGTCACATCTTTATCTTCGACGTTGCGACCGATCCGGCCAAACCGCGCTTGAAGAAAACGATAACCGACTTCGCCGCCACAACCGGGATGGTCGGGCCGCACGGATTTTACGCACTGCCGGGACGAATGCTCGTGCCGTGTCTTTCGAACGCAAAGGATAAGAACGGTCCGACCGGCATTGTTGAATACAGCAATGATGGCCGATTGATCGCGACGCATTTGATGCCGACAACCGAACAAAGTTTCGGCGCCCAGATCGAAGGCGCCGCAGACGGTTACGGATACGACGCGCGCGTCCTTCCACGAAAGAACGCAATGCTCAGCACCTCCTTTACGGGATGGAAGAATTACATGCGGCCTTTCGGTGAACTGACCCAGGACCCTGAGGCAATGAAGCAATTCGGCCAGACGATGGTTCTCTGGGATTTTCACACGCGCCAGCCGCGCAAAGTATTTCATGTGCCGGGAGCACCGCTGGAAGTGCGCTGGGCCTGGGGGCCCCGCCACAATTATGCATTCACGGCCACGGCCTTGGCCTCAAAGATCTGGCTCGTGCGAGAAGATGAATCCGGTGATTGGAAAGCGATGGAGGTCGCCCATGTCGGACCGGAGAGTCAAGGAGTGTTGCCTGTGGATATCAGCCTGAGCGCAGACGATAAGCTCCTCTTTGTCGACAGTTTCGGCGACGGAAAGTGCCGTGTCTACGACGTTTCTAATCCGGAAAAACCGAAGCTGATTCACGCGAAGACGATTGGCCGCCAGGTCAATATGGTGAGCCAAAGCTGGGATGGGAAGCGGTTGTACTTCTCAACATCGCTGCTGGCGAACTGGGACAAGAGCGGCGACGACAATGACCAGTTCGTCAAGGGTTATGGCTGGGATGGCCAGGAACTGAAACCGAAATTCACGGTGGATTTCAAAGAGCAGAAGCTGGGGCGCCCGCACATCATGCAGTTCGGCTCGGCGAGCCTCTATAACTGATCATTCGAGGGCCCAATATGATCGGCTTTCTGTTCAAGATCCTTGTTGCTGGATTTCTCACGGTGACGTCGAGTTTCACCTCGGAAAGCGAGCCGGATCTCCTGCAAAAGCGGACTGAGGAATACGATTATGCGGTTCCTGCGGCCGGCAGTTACAGTCTGCCGGTTTTGCAAGCAGCGTCCGATGGGACCGTTCTCGGGACGAACGGAGCGCCGGTGAAGCTGCGTGATATCATGCGAGGACGTGTTGTAGTCCTTAGTTTTATCTACACTCGATGCACCGATCCGAAAGCGTGCATGCGCGCGACGGGTGTCCTGAGCGAACTCCAGCGCGCAAGCCGCCAACAGCCGGGGCTGGCAGATAAGCTGTTGTTCCTGACGCTTAGTTTCGATCCGACTTATGATTCACCGGAGGTCATGACGCGGTACGGAAGAGTCTCTTTCCAGCACATTGGGATCCTAAGCTTAGAATTCCACGTGGACAAGTTGTCG
>JADMIO010768771.1_pt1 | contig 45046 bp, 40 predicted proteins | sample 8958161 | NCBI WGS metagenome assembly JADMIO01 (sample SAMN16585339, study PRJNA669376) | soil metagenome | isolation source: Crop rotation soil | place: USA: Cullars Rotation, Alabama | collected 2011
GCGACTTCAAGTCACGTGAATTCCAAGCTTCGGATCCCACTGTGCTGGAAAGATCCCCATCACGGTTACCAACATTCAATACCGCGCATTCTATGGTTGTTCTAACCTGGCCAACGTGATCATTCCGGACGGTGTCACGACCATTGAAACAAGCGCGTTTGAAGGCTGCTCAGGGCTGACCGCGATCGCTATTCCAACCAGCGTCTCGAACATCCGCTCTTTTGCTTTCAGCTCCTGCATTGGCATAACCAACCTCGCGATTCCTCCCAGCGTAGCAGGCATCGACTACGCTACCTTCGACAACTGCACTGGATTGAAGCACGTTACGCTCCCAATCGGCATCTCTAACCTGGCCTCGTTCGCCTTCTACGGTTGTTCCGATCTCCTTGATATCTCCATTCCGGCCAGCACCGACACCATCGGGTTTGAGGCTTTCGCGTCGTGTAAGAGTCTGAAGCAAGTTTTGATACCTGGAAACGTCCGAATGATTGAGCAGCAGGCATTTGGAGAATGCCCCTCCTTAGCCGGTGTTTACTTCGAAGGTGACGCCCCGTCTCCAGATGAACCTCTATCGGGCACCACCAATGTCATCATCTACTATCTGCCAGGTACCAAGGGCTGGGGCAGCACTTTTTGGGGCCGCCCCACCATGTTATGGATGCCGCAGTTACTTGTCAGCGACCCGGGTTTCGGCATCCGATCAAACCAATTCGGATTCAGGCTCGCGTGGGCAAACGGCACCGCAGTCGTTGTGGAAAGCTGCACGAATCTGGCGCACCCTTATTGGATACCGCTGCAAAGCAACATACTTTCCGGCAATTCATCTTATTTCACTTACCCCGCCTGGACCAATTATCCCGCGCATTTCTTCCGCCTTCGCGACCGGTAATCGACCCCTTCTCCGCTGCCGTGAGTGCCACCAGGTTGGAGAGGCAGCTCGATGGGGTTTCAGCGGACCAGAGTTTTCGCAATTCTTTTTTCCTGTCGGATGGGACCGAGCGTGGCGATTGGGGCGGGAGATTGTGCGGATTGCATGAGCCGCCCAGAATGCCAGAAAGCGCGACTTGCAGTTCGCCGCTTGTGCGGCTAATTCCTAAAAGATGACGGTCGAACATGATTTGTGAGACTGCTTTTACCATGGATGCGTCGGGCATTAAGTTTGGGCCTGGCGCAACTGGTGAGCTTGGGTACGACCTGCAGCAGTTCGGGGTCAAACGAGCCATGCTCGTCACGGACCCGAACTTGGCCAACAGTCAACCCGTTGCCGTGGCGCTCGGAGCTTTACGCGCCGCTGGGATCGACACCTTCCTGTCTGACCAGGTACGGGTGGAACCAACCGATGCCTCCTTGAAAGACGCGATCCGCTTCGCCGTGGAGGGTCACTTTGACGGCTACGCAGCTATTCCTGAACTCGATGACCCTCTGGTAGCGGGTGTTGTTTCGGCAACGACCGGGTAAACTTTTAGACATGGAACCGCCGCCTGTTACGGCGAGTCCAATTGCGTGCCCTCAAACCGGAGCTTGGCCTTGTTAATGTCGATGAGCGGTCCGAGCTCATAAACGTTCGTATAGCCGTAATTGTATAGCGTGTTGAACGTATGGATATTCAGGGACGCAGCCATCGTTTTGGTTGCAAACGTGTTGGGAGCGTTCAGGAAATTGTTGTTGCAATAGATGAGGATGCGGGTGGATCGACTAGGGAATATTTTCGCCAACCCCGCTGCGGTGATCTCAGAAAAGCTCAAGTGCTTAGCCCCCTTTATGTGGAGCTTTGAATATTTATCATCGCTCCGTGCATCGAAGACGACCGTTCCCGGCTCGACGGACATTTCAATAAACCTTTCCTCGCTCACCCTCCGCTCACCGCGCAAGTGCCCCACGTCAGCGGCGTGCCTGAGAAAGGCGTCATAATCGATGAGAGGATTCGGAATGGCGTTCTTCTGGGCATGAGTCGCCAAGGGCAAGAGCACCATGGCGAAGCTCATCGCAATTCTCTCGATCACCCGGACCCATGTGCATGGTTTTTTCATACTCATAAGGGTGCCGTTCCCCTGGGTTGAGCGTGTCAGAGAGATGTAAAAAGCCTGCAAAAAAAGTTCTCCGTCTAGTCGTTGTCGCAGAATCAGGTTTGGCACAGTCCATATATGTCGAGATGAGGGAGCTTCGGATCAACAAACCGGCTAAGCGTTAATTGCGGAGAAGTTTTGCCGGTTTCGATTACCAAATTGGCGCGGTGATTCCGCCATCTCCAGTCTGTAATGTTACCCTCCTGCGAAGTCGGGGCGGAAGCCGGCTTCCTGCCTTTGGATAACGTGAGTTGCGCCCCTCAGCTTAGAGCGGTTAATTATCACTTTGTTCTCTGAGCGCCCACCAGCTACAGTCAGCCCTTCAAATGATTTGCAGTAATGGACACTGAAAATGCAGCTGAACAAATGCGCGCGGCCTTGCACATACTGGAAAAGGCGGCCGCCAACCGTTCCCTTCTGGCGGAGCTTTCTCTGGACGAATACGCCAGGTTGTTGAAGGCCGCGGGTGAGGTGTTCCTGCCAAATCCCAAAGAGAAACGCCGCTTCATCAAGGCCCGGATACGTCAGCGGAAAGCTGAGAAATTGCAACGCGAACAACAAGTTCTGAATCAGACCGGTATCCGAGAATTGCGTCGCCGGTTGGTGTTCACCACTCCTAACCCGCTTCCGGCTCCGACGTTCCAGCCTGAAGAGGTCGAAGACCCCGAGTTTCGGGAACATTGTGAGGAGCAACACTGTTACGTCTGCAAACGCCACTATACGGATCTTCATCATTTCTACGACCAGCTTTGCCCGGAATGCGCGAACCTGAACTATCGCAAACGGACCGAACCGGCGGATTTGAGTGGAAGGGTTGCCCTGCTCACTGGCGGACGCGTAAAGATCGGTTACCAGGCTGGCATCCGGCTGCTGCGTTCCGGAGCCCACCTGATTGTGACGACACGCTTTCCTCGTGACTCCGCAGCCCGTTACGCTCGCGAGCCGGACTTTGCAGAGTGGAGCCATCGCCTGGAAATCTTCGGGCTGGATCTGCGACATACACCTAGCGTAGAGGCCTTTTGCCAGCACTTGATTAGTACCCGCACCCGATTGGATTTCATCGTTAATAACGCCTGTCAGACGGTGCGACGTCCGCCTGGCTTCTATGCACACATGATGGCCCACGAAATGAGCTCGCTTCATTCGCTCCCGGAAGTTGCGCGAAAACTGGTCGGAGCGTACGAAGGGTTACGCGGATATCACCTCCTGCCGGAGGGTCGGGACGATGCTCCGGCCCGGCATAGTGGATCCGAAATGTTTGGCCTCACTCACTCGGCCGAGCTGTCCCAGGTGCCCTTGCTGCCGGAGGAACTCGCAGCCCAAAGAGCCCTCTTCCCCGAAGGAAAGCTCGACCGCGACCTGCAGCAGAAAGATCTGCGAGAACACAATTCCTGGCGAATGCGGCTCGCCGAGGTGCCCTCAGTGGAACTCCTCGAAGTGCATTTGGTCAACGCGATAGCGCCTTTCATTCTCAATGCGCGGCTCAAACCACTCATGCTAAGCAGTCCCGGACGCGATAAGCACATTGTCAATGTCTCTGCCATGGAAGGAAAATTTTACCGGCGATTCAAGACGACCAGGCATCCACACACGAACATGGCTAAAGCTGCTCTCAACATGATGACCCGCACCTCTGCGGCAGACTATCATGCCGATGGCATCCATATGAACGCTGTGGACACCGGCTGGGTAACCGATGAAGATCCCGCGCCGATTGCCGCTCGCAAAGTGCGAGACCATCAGTTCCATCCTCCGCTTGATTGCGTCGATGGGGCGGCGCGCATCGTCGACCCGATTATCGCTGGGTTCAACACGGGCAAGCACGTCTGGGGAAAATTCTTGAAAGACTTTCGCGAGACCGACTGGTAACGCAAACAGTCAATAAACTGCAGAAAAGGTGAGGCGGTAGCAACGTGACGGCCACCCGACCCGCGGGCCGTTCACCCGCGGCAGCTCTCCATGCCGTGTTGCCACGGCCTGTGTTTACGCGGGCTCAGGTCTTGCGTGATGGCGAAATGACGTTAAAATGACTTCAGATGAAAACGTTGCCGAAAATGGAGATTAGCGAGGAACTCAATTCACAAATCGATGAGGGTATGAAGATCTCCGATTTATGCAAAGCCGATGTCATCCGGCAAGCACTCCGCATCGGCCTGCCACAGTTTGCCGCAAGATTCCAACCACCCCCACTCTGGCTGGAAGAGCGACTTCGCGAAGCGCTGGCCGAGCGCGCGGAACCAGTGACGCCAGAGCAATTTGAGCAAAACATGAAAGCTATTGCGGATGGCCGCTAAACTGCGTGTCCATCCGGCTTTTTTCCGGCGGGTGCGCCACTACCGGGACCGCATTATTCGGGACGGACGCCCGCAGGTCGCAACCAAGTTCGTGCAAGCTGCAGAGGAACTCGTTGTTCGACTCTTAAAGGCTCCACGGCGCGGCCATGCCGCTCGTTTTGAACCTCCCGATCTGGCTGACATTTTCCGCGTGTCAGTGCCAGGATTCTCAGTGTTCGCCATCTTCTATCGTTGGGACGGGCAAGTACTCACGGTCATTACGTTGGAACATACGGCCCAAGACTTGCCCTCACGTTTGGCTGCCCTTGTTTCCGGCCCGATGTCGAAACCGCAGGGCTCGCCCGGCAAGTAAACTTGTAGTTTTCTTCCGACAGCAAGTCACCTGTTCGTCCACAACGTCGGGGTGGTCAGGGACAAGCGCGTTCTCGAGGACCGTTCCTCGGCTCTCAGGCGATTGCAAACCACCCTCCATCAGTGTAGCTTAGCTGATTGTGCCTATCAGATGTCGGCTTCGCCGTGAATAGTATTTCGACATGCATTCCTCGACTTACCTAAGCCCGGTTCACGGGTTGCTATCGCTCATGATGGCGGTTTCGGCCTGGAGCTATGGTACGCGCGCTCGCGCCGAAAACGCGGTCAGCTTTAGCGAGCAGGTCAGGCCTTTGCTGAATGCCAAATGTGCCAAGTGCCACGGGGGCGTCAAAGAAGCCGGCGGAATGAATCTCCTTTTTCGGGAATCTGCCCTTAAGGGCGGCAAATCCGGTTTGCCGGCCATCGTTCCGGGAAAACCGGAAGCGAGTGAGCTAATCGTCAGAGTGACGACCGCCGACGAGGATGATCGAATGCCGAAAAAGGCTGACCCACTGAAAGCAGAGCAGATCGCGTTGTTGAAGCGGTGGATTGCCGAGGGTGCGCCGTGGGACGACCACTGGGCCTACGTGCCGCCAAGAAAATGCGGACGGAGCATCGACGAAATTGTGGAGGCTCGGCTGGGCCGGGAACATCTTGCGCTGGCGCCGGAAGCGGATCGTTGGACCCTTGCGCGGCGTACGGCTTTGGATTTGACCGGCTTGCCCCCCTCACCCGAAGAAGTGGAAGCGTTTGTGAAAGATACCGAGCCGAAGGCCTACGAGCGCTGGGTGGACCGATTGCTCGCTTCACCCACGTATGGCGAACGTTGGGCCGTGCCTTGGCTTGACGTGGCGCGGTATGCCGACAGCAAAGGTTACGAGAAGGATGGTTTTCGTGACATGTGGCGATATAGGGATTGGGTGATCGATGCCTTCAATAGTGACATGCCTTATAATGAATTTCTGATCGAGCAACTTGCAGGTGATTTGCTGCCCAGCCCGACCGAGGATCAAATCATCGCCACAGCTTTCCATCGCAATACCCAGGCGAACGACGAAGGCGGGACGGACGACGAGGAGTTTCGCACCTATGCAGTGCTGGATCGGTTGAACGCCACGTTCGACGCGTTGCAGGGCACCAGCATAGGTTGCGTGCAATGCCACGGGCATCCCTACGATCCCTTCGTAAATCGCGAATACTATCAATTGTTGGCCTTCTTCGATAACACCGCCGATGCGGATCGCGACGACGAGGCTCCCACCCGTCGCTTCTATGCCAAAGCCGATGTGGCAATGGCTTCTCTCTTGGAACAGTGCATTGCTGCCACTCAACGCCAACTGGCTGGAGAGCTGAAGCGCACCCAGAATCGCGCCGCGTTCGAAGCGTGGGTTCAGGAAGTGCGCCCCCAAAACAATTTCAATCCGCTTAGTGATCCGATCGTCACCAGCACGAAGGGAGAATATCGCGTGCAGAAAGAGGGTCGCGTCCGCCTTGAAGGCCAGGCGCCAAGTGAAACAACGATCACCGTTGAAGGCCTGGTAACGGCTGGCCGCTTTGGCGCCTTAGTCTTAGCCATGCTGCCGGATGACTCTTTGCCCAATCACGGGCCGGGCGCCTCGGACAGCGGCAACTTCATTCTTACGCGGCTGCGGGCCACGATCGCCTTGAGCCATGACCAGCCGGAAACGGAATTGGAATTCACCAATGCACGAGCCACGTTTGAGCAGGAAAGCTGGCCGGTAGCCGAAGCCTTGAGAAGTGGACGTGATCCGAAGGTCGAGAGCGAGGGAGGCTGGGCGATCCAAGGGGGAATTGGAAAGCCGCAAACCGCCACGTTTGTATTGAAGAATCCGGTGGATGTCCCTTCTGGAGCGAAAATGCGTGTTACCTTGGAGTGCCAGAATGAACGCTGGACCAAGCACGTGCTCGGTTCGTTCCGGTTGGCGACCAGTCGGGATGAAGTTCCCGACAAATTTGCCGCGTTGCCAAAGGAGATTCGTCATTTTGTGGAAAAGGACACCGCCGCCTGGACCCCCGAGGAGCGCGCCAAAGCTGAGCGGCATTGTTTCTTCGATCAAAATCCCGAGCTAACCGACTTGTATCGCGCATTGGACAAGGACACTGCGACGCTTGCCGCTTTGCCAGTCTGCAATCTGCTCATAATGAAAGAATTGACCGGCAAAGAGGCGCGGATAACGCGGGTGTTTCACCGAGGCAATTGGCTGGACAAGGACGAGCCGGTCACGCCGACCACGCCGAAAATTCTTAATGTCTGGCACGAGGATTATCCCCGAAATCGACTCGGGTTCGCCAAATGGTTGACCAACGGCGAAAACCCACTCACTGCCCGAGTCCAGGTAAATCGCTTGTGGGAGCAACTGTTCGGCGTCGGTCTGGTCGAGACCCTCGAAGATTTCGGATCGCAAGGGGACAAGCCGGTATATCAGGATTTGCTCGACGAGTTGGCGTCGCGTTTTCAGACCGACATGAAGTGGAGTCAGAAGACGTTGTTGCGGGAGATCGTTTTGAGCCGGGTCTATTGCCAATCGGCGAAGGCCTCGCCAGCCCTGGTCGAGCGCGACCCCGCCAACCGGTTGCTCGCGCGCGGCCCCCGCTTTCGTTTGACGAGCGAGCAACTTCGGGATCAGGCGCTAGCAATCAGCGGCCTGCTCAGCCTCAAAATGTTCGGCCCGCCGATGATGCCGTACCAACCACCAGGCATTTGGCTCACCCCGTACGAAGGCCGCGACTGGGTTACCGCGACTAACACTGACGGCCATCGTCGGGGAGTATATACGTTCATTCGCCGCAGTGCCACCTACCCGAGTTTTGTAACCTTTGATGCTCCCAGCCGGGAATTCTGCACGGTGCGCCGCATCCGCTCGAACACACCGCTGCAATCTTTGGATTTGTTGAACAGTCCGGTGTTCTTCGAGGCGGCGAGAGGTCTGGCCAAGCGGATGAAGACAGAAGGCGGGCCGCAACTGGAATCGCAGTTGGCGCGCGGCGTTTTCCTCGCCACCCTGCATCCGCCACGCGCCGAACAACTCGGCGTGCTCAAGAAACTCTACACGCAAGTCGATGGCAACCTTACGCTGGTTGCGAATGCCATCCTGAACTTTGACGAAGTGCTCAACAAGAATTGACCGTATGAACCATCTGGAATTCCTGAGTCGCTCGAGAGTTGAACTTCAGACCCGCCGCTTCTTCCTCAAGACGAGCATGACCTGCGTCGGCGGCATCGCGTTCAACGCCTTGCTTGGTCGGGCATTCGCGAACGAGGGCGTCGCGAAGACATCACATATCCATTTTCCTGCGAAAGCCAAACGCGTCATTTATATACATCTGGCGGGCGCCCCATCGCACCTGGAAACCTTCGATTATAAGCCCGAGTTGGCCAAACTCGATGGTAAGCCGTGTCCGGATTCCTTTCTTAAAGGCAAACGCTTCGCTTTCCTGAAAGGTGTGCCCAACATGCTTGGACCGCAATGCCAGTTTACCCAGCATGGCCAATGCGGCGCCTGGGTTTGCGCGGATTTGCCCAATCTGGCCCAGGCTGCCGATGACATTTGTTTCATCAAAAGCATGTGGACCGAGCAGTTCAACCACGCTCCGGCGCAACTCATGCTCCAAACCGGCAGCCAGTTAAAGGGCCGCCCGTGTGTTGGCTCCTGGGTGTTTTACGGCCTGGGCACTGAGAACCAGGATTTGCCCGGCTTCATTGTGCTCACCAGCGGTGGCAAAAATCCCGATGCCGGCAAGACGATTTGGGCGAGTGGATTTCTCCCCAGCATCTATCAAGGAGTGCAGTGTCACACGCACGGAGAGCCGATTCTATTTGCGCGCGATCCTGAAGGGGTCACCCGTGACCAACGGCACGCCACGATTGAAGCGATCAACGCGATCAATGAGCAGACTGCGAAAGAGTTTGGCGACCCTGAGACGCTCACACGCATCAGCCAATACGAGCTGGCTTTCCGCATGCAGATGAGTGTGCCCGAAGCGACGGACATTTCCAGCGAATCACCCCAGGCGCATGCTCGCTACGGTACCGAGCCGGGTAAAAACAGCTTTGCGAACAACTGTTTGCTCGCGCGGCGACTTTGCGAACGCGGTGTCCGTTTCATCCAACTCTATGACTGGGGTTGGGATGCTCATGGCGATTCGGAAAACACTTCGCTCAAGGGCGGCCATCAGCGCAAACTCAAAATAATGGACAAAGCCGTCTCCGCGCTGCTCGCCGACCTCAAACAACGCGGCATGCTGAAAGACACGCTGCTCATCTGCGGCGCGGAATTCGGTCGTACGCCTATGAAGGAAAATCGCGAAGGCAAAGACAATCCTTTCGCCGGACGTGATCATAGCCCGAGTGGATTTACTATCTGGCTGGCCGGTGCAGGTGTGAAAGGCGGCTTCTGCTACGGTGAAACCGATGATTTCGGGTACGAAGCTGTGAAAGACAAGGTTCACGTCCACGACTTCAATGCCACGCTCCTTCACTTGCTCGGCTTCGATCATGAAAGACTGACCTTCTCCTTCCAGGGCCGCCCCTATCGGCTGACCGACGTGCACGGACATGTGGTGGAAGCAATCCTAAGCTAAGAAGCTTGTTCCGGGGAATAGCGGGGAACGCCACGAATCCACCGCTAAACCCCAATCTCCGCGTTGATGCGTCCGAGTTTCCTACTGGACTTCGGCATCGGCGGCCATCGCGGGTAGCTCAGCCCGCCCGTCGCTCTCGAGCGCTGAGGCTGTCACACGAAGTCGATGGATAAGACGTTCAAGCAACCTCAGTTGGGCTTGGGTCGAGAGATGCGCAAATTCGTTTTCGATTTGGTCTGGAATATGCGTTCCCATACTGCTTCCATTTTCTGTGTTTCTGCCGACATGTCAACGAAGCGCTAAGGCTCTTAAGGCTCTTTGGGGCTCTTTGGGTGGCAGAACAGAATCGTTGCTAGCAGTTGCGTCGCTTGGGACATCGGCAACGAGGCCTTCGGCGGCAATGTCTAGAGGGAAGGACAAGGTGGGCGAAAGCCATCCAGGCCAGAAGGATGGAACCAGCGGAAAACCAGGGCGGACTTAATCGTGGCGGAGTAGGAAACGAATTGCCTTAAAGCCAGCCTTCGCGACAACCCCAATCCTCGTCCCGGTGCGCTTTGAGAAAAGCCACGAGGGACCGAATTACCGCTCGCAAATCATTTTGGCGGAGTCTGCCGCTCACATAAATTACGCCGCCGTGCGTTTTTCCTTCACGCAGCCTCTCTTTGAGAAAGTCAGGAATGCTATTCACGTCGCGCGTCAGCAACGTTCTTTGTTGCAGGTCCAGCACCGCCAAAAGCGGTTGGTCGAGCAATCCAGCAAGATTGGTTTCATGAATGCTTTGGATGTCAAACTTAGGCATTTGCCGCCGGACGGCCTGGGCGATTTCGAGTGGAAAGTGTTCATCGATGAGAAGCTTCACGGGCCAGCCTCTCGACGCCGGCTGTCAGCCAGTTGCAAATCCGCCTCAATTTCCTCCGGGTAAGCCGTGGCATAATCCAGCGCCATTTGCACGAGGGTTGGCGGGCGGTGCATGTGTTTAGCTGCATCCTCCACCTTGCCCGAATAATCTTTGACAAGTTCCACAATCAGCCAGACCGGCCATCGAGTGCCCGCGAGGTAGGCAACCCGGCCAGGCGAGCCATTTCGAAATTCCACGGCGGGGAAACGGCTTCGGCGCACGCCCTCAGCTATGTAGGTAGCAGCCACTGTACCGGTTGGAATCGCCTTGCGCCGCGCATCGGCCTCTAAGCTCCGCTTTTCAGCAGCCGTAATGCGGATCGACACTGTTTCATCTTTCGTTGTTGCCATACAATGTAAACAATCGCATTCGCCCTGGGCGCAGGCAAGAAGGATTTCCGTAGAATGCTTTGGCCTCGACAAAAGGCCAGTCCCCCGGCGAGGTTGAATACTTCGATGAACTGGTCGAGACTATTCCATTGAGAACGCTCCATGCTGTTGTCATCGCCGGAGGAGGTCCGACCGGATTGATGTTGGCGGGCGAGTTGGCGCTGGCAGGCGTTGACGTCGCTATTGTCGAGCGGCGCACCAGCCAGGAGCTTATCGGTTCACGCGCAGGCGGTCTGCACGCACGTACCATCGAGGTCCTGGATCAGCGCGGAATTGCAAATCGATTTCTCACCGCGGGAAAGGTGCACCAGGTCGTGAGCTTTGCGTGGATGCGAATGGACATCAGTGATTTTCCGTCGCGCCACAATTACCTGCTTGCGCTGTCGCAGAACCATTTCGAACCCATACTCGCGGGCTGGGTCAGCGAGTTGGCGGTGCCAATCTATCGCGGATGTGAGGTGCCGGGTTTCGCGCAGGACGCTTCCGGGGTAGACGTGGAGCTCTCCGACGGATCGTCCCTGCGGGGGGATTACCTCGTCGGGTGCGATGGCGGACGCAGTCTGATTCGGAAAGCCGCGGGCATCGAGTTCCCCGGATGGGAGCCGACTACCAGCCATCTGATGGCCGAGGTAGAAATGGTCGAGGAGCCGCAATGCGGTTTGCGCCGTGACGCCCTAGGTATTCGTTCGTTAAGCAGGTCAGAGGATGGCGGGCGGATCCTGGTCCTCGTGACCGAACAACGCCTGGCTCGGACCGGCGAACCCACTCTCCGCGAGCTCAGCGAGGCGCTCGTCGCCGCATACGGGACCGATTTCGGAATCCACAGTCCTGCTTGGATTTCGCGGTTTACCGACGCGGCTCGGCAGGCCGCTTCCTACCGCAAGGGCCGAGTGCTGTTGGCCGGCGACGCCGCCCACGTGCATTATCCGGTGGGCGGACAGGGCCTCAATATTGGTGTTCAGGATGCGGTGAATCTCGGCTGGAAGCTGGCGCAGGTCGTGAAGAAGACCTCGTCAGAAAGCCTCCTCGATACGTACCACACCGAGCGGCACCCCGTGGCTGCTTTAGCGTTGCGCAACACCATGGCTCAACTCGCATTGCTCCGCACGGATGACCGCACAGACGCGTTGCGCGATATCTTTTCCGAGCTCCTCAAGTCGGACGAGCCTCGAAAGCGGATTGCCGGAATGATGTCCGGTCTGGACATCCGTTACGATCTCGGCCAAGGACACCCGCTGCTCGGAAGGCGTATGCCCGATCTCGATCTGGTAACCGCCAACGGCCCGACGCGTTTGTTCACCCTGCTCCACAAAGCCCGGCCGGTTCTCCTCAACTTGGGCAAGCCTGGTAGCTTCGACATAACTCCATGGGCCGACCGAGTTCAATTGATAGACGCCGCTTACAGCGGTACCTGGGAAGCTCCGGTAATCGGTGCCGTCCCTGCCGCCATCGCCATATTGATCCGGCCCGACGGATACCTGGCTTGGGTGGGGGAACAAGCCGACCCCAGGCTGCCAGATGCGCTGACCACTTGGTTCGGACCGCCTGCTCCGGCCTAGTGAGCCGTGAGTCAACCCGGAGCCCAATGTCACCTTGGTTGTGCTGGTCGGGGGCGCCACTGGCCGCCGAAGTGGCGGATGCTGCTTCATCCGTACGGGGTGAAAGCGAGCCGTGCTGGTCTCGCGCAGTTGATGTCGAGAGCGAACACATCGCATTCACCCCCAAACACTGCAAATAGCTGGAGGATGACAGGCGTGCCACGCTAAAGTGCGACAGGATGAAACCAATCTCTAACACGAGCTCACTGACTCGCAGAAGGAATAATCCCCGTTGCATTTCTGTCGCTCTGGTGACCGGCGGCACCAAAGGGATTGGCGCAGCCACTGCCATCGTTCTGGCAAACGAAGGCGCCGACGTGGCCATCGTGGGACGTCGGTTGGATGCCGAGGCGAGGCGAACTCAACGCCGCATCCGAGCGTTGGGCCGAAGGTGTCTTGTAGTTCTGGCCGATATTGGTTGCGCCCGGGAAGCTACACGTTGTGTGGAAGAAACCGTGCATGAGCTGGGCCCGATCGACGTCCTGGTCCACTCGGCGGGCGGGCCGGTCAATGGGGGGCTCCTGGAGTTGACGCCCGAAACCTGGCTCAAGGCTTTTGATGTGCACGTCCACGCCATTTTTCATCTCTGCCGCGCCATTATTCCCGCCATGCAGAAAAGAAAACGAGGCACGATTGTCCTCATCTCCTCAGCGGCCGGGATTCGTGGAATCAAGACCAATGTGGCTTACCAGGCGGTCAAGGGCGCCTTGCCGCAACTTACCCGCGCGCTGGCTTACGAATTTGCCAAGAACAACATCCGGGTGAATTGTGTTGCCCCGGGCGTGATCCGCACGGCCTTTCACGCCACGATGCCGAAGGAGGTCAAGCAAAACAACCTGCAGAACCGTATTCCGCTGCGTCGTGAAGGCACTTCCGAACAGGTTGCCAACCTGATACGCGAGTTGGTCGCCAACGAGTATATCACCGGTGAAACCGTTTCCATCGACGGTGGCCTGACCATGAGGATTTGTTAGCGCATCCCGAGGTTTGCCAGAAGAGCGCCTGGCAGGTCCACCTTGCCTTATGAGCAAACACATAACGCTTTCGATAAAAGCCACCACTCGTCGGACCCGCGTGATCACTACCCGTAGCGCCAGCAATCGGTTGCGGAGCGCTGAGCGGGTTTTGCTAGGGCCCTTGGCCAGCCGACGCTTGGTTTGTGAAAAGGGTGGAATAAAATGAACCATGTAGCGGTTCGAGTAGATCAGGCTTCGCTTTTGTTTTGACAACGCGGCCCAAACGTTGTGGCATTCCAGCAAGCACTGATCTGCACTGAATCCGACGCGGAGTCATGAAAAAGTTTAATGTCGGCGTGGTTGGTTATGGCTGGGTGGCAACAGCTCACATCCCCGCAATTAACGCCAGCACTTTGGGGCAGGTTACCGCCGTTTGTTCCGGCCGAGAGTTGAACGCTTCCGAACTGACGGCCCGGCACGGGCATCCCATCCGGGTATATAGAACGTTGGAGGAAATGCTGGCCAGCCCGGAGATCCAAGTCGTTTCCCTTTGCAGTTTTCCAGATCAGCATGCCCTCCAAACTATTCTCGCAGCACGCGCAGGCAAACATCTGATTCTGGAAAAGCCCCTTTGCCTGTCGGTTGAGGATTTAAGGGCGATTCAGCAAACTGTGGCCGATGCTGGAATTAAAACTTGCGTTTGTTTTGAGTGCCGTTTTTCGAGTCAATTCCAAGTGACGAAGGCAGTGATTGACCGGGGTCTGCTCGGGGAACTGCACTATGGGGAAGTGGATTATTATCACGGCATCGGCCCCTGGTATGGCCAATTTCGGTGGAACATTCGCAAAGCGCAGGGAGGCAGTTCGTTGTTGTCCGCCGGCTGCCACGCGTTGGACGCTTTACTGTTGTGCATGGGCCCCGAGGTATTGGAAGTCACCAGCTATGCCACCAAATCTCACAGCGAAGTAATGGCGGCTTACGAATATGCCAGCACCAGTGTCACGCTGCTTAAATTCAAGAACGGCAGCGTCGGAAAATGTGCTTCCTCGGTGGACTGCCTCCAACCCTATTATTTTCATACACACTTGATCGGCAGCAAGGGGAGTCTCTTGGACAACCGATTTCATTCCAGCGAATTGGCGACCGGCAAACACGAATGGAGCACCTTATCAATGAAGCTGCTCGATTCCGGCGACGTCTCGGATCATCCCTATCAAAACCAGTTCGAGACTTTTTTTAATGCCTTGGCTGACGGATGCGCCATGCCATTGACTTCACTTGAAGACGCCGCCAGGACGCATGAGGTCATTTTCGCTGCAGAACGATCGGCTCAACTGGGCAGGCCCGTTACCATCGCAGAAGTGGGATAATGTCTAAAAAAACCGCCATTGCCATCGGAGCGCACCCGGATGACATCGAGTTTCATATGGCCGGCACATTGCTCTTGTTGAAAGAAGCCGGTTATGAGACCCACTATCTTAACCTGGCCAGCGGCAATTGCGGGAGTGTCGATTACAATGCAACCGCCACGCGCAGCATTCGCAACACCGAAGCCCGCGCTGCCGCAAAAATCATCGGAGCGCATTTTCACGGCACACTGACTGACGACCTCGAAATCTTGTACAACTTGGAATTGCTTCGGACTCTGGCTGGGATCCTGCGGGAGGTTAAACCGACAATTCTTCTCACCCATTCGCCCCAGGATTACATGGAGGATCACACGGCCACCTGCCGGTTGGCGGTGACGGCCGCCTTCTCCCGGGGCATGTCCAATTTCAAAACCACCCCCGGCCGCCCAACGACCGATTCGGAAGTGACCGTTTACCACGCGATGCCTCATGGCCTGCGCGACGAATTGCGCCGGCGGATTATTCCGGGCGCTTTCGTCAATACCACATCCGTGCAAAAAACCAAACACGCCGCATTGCAGGCCCACAAGAGTCAATTGCGCTGGCTCGATGTCAGCCAACGCGTCAACTCTTACCTGTTGGCCATGGAAGACATGTCCTTGGAGTTGGGCCGAATGTCGGCGCGGTTTCAACACGCTGAAGGCTGGCGGCGTCACCTTCATTTGGGTTTTTGCGCGGAAAGCACCGATCCCTTGGCGCAAGCGTTGGGTCGCAATTACCTCGTCAACCGCGTCTACGAACGCGGGCTCGAACAAACCATCTGAACACCAAACCGAAAACAAATGCCACGAAAACTCAGTTCGATAGCCCCCGATTGGTGGGATTATACAACACTTGATGATGATTTGATTCGCGAAGCGGCAGCGCTCACCCCCGAAAAGATGGCAAAGCTCTCCCGGCCCGGATTCAAAGTCGTCATGTACGATACCCTGGAGGAGTTCTATTTGAGCGAGGCCTTGGAATATATCGATGCCTGGCGCCAGTCCACCCCGGATAATCCGGTAGGCATCTGTGGCCCGATTGGGCCAACCGAGCAGCTGCCTCTCGTTGCGAGGCTGGTTAACGCTCTCAATCTCAACGTCAAATCGGCTCATTTTTGGGGCATGGACGAATGGTTCCTCGAAGGACGCGAAGCACCGCCAACGCATCCACTCTCTTTCGAGAAGGCCGATCGGGAACTGTGCTTCAGCCGGCTTCGCAAGGAATTGGCCATGCCGAACGAAAACCTTCACTTTCCCAAGGCCGATACCGCCGCCTACCGGAAAACCTGGTCGGCCGGGATTCGCTGCGCGGTGATGCAAGGCGGCCAAGGCGATGTCAAACACTGGGCCTTCAACGACCCGCCGCGCCGCAAGGGCAAGTTCAAAGATGCTCCGCCTTCACCGGGAGAATACCGGAAGCTCGCCACCCGCGTTGTCGATCTGCATCCCCTGACCATCGCCCAAAATGCGCGCACATCAGGCGGCGGCAATATCTCCCTGGTTCCGACGCAGGCGATTTCGGTAGGTCCTCTCGAAACCTGGCAGGCGGAAAAGGTCTCGATTTGGCATGCGGGCATGCATGACAATCCCTTTGGACAAAGGCTGACCTGTCTAATGATCGCTCAGAAGCTGGCCGATGCCGCCGTGCCCATGTCGCTCCTGGCCGATCATCCCAATGTCCAATTCAATTATTATCGCTCGGGAATTGGCACCTGCGCCGTGGAAATGCACTAATCGAGAGCTAAGGCCAGCCTTCGCTCCTGTTCGGTGAGTTTCCGCCAGCAGCCGGACCGCAAATCACCCAGCGGCAAGCGTCCAACCCGCACGCGCACCAGGCGCAAGGTTGGATGCCCTACCGCGGCGGTCATCCGCCGGACCTGGCGATTCTTGCCTTCTACTAACAACACACCGATCCAGCATGTGGGTACGGTTTTGCGATACCGGATAGGCGGATCGCGCGGGGGCATTTCCGGCTGCGGGTCTAGCCGCCAGGCACGACAAGCGAGGGTCCGTCGCCCTTGAATCACCAGCCCGCGACTCAGCTCGCGCAACGCCTTCTCCGCGGGGATTCGCTCCACTTGCGCCCAGTATTCTCGGTCATGACCCCGGCTGGGATGGAGCAGGGTTTGGTTCAAAGCCGCTTCGTCGCTGAGCAAGAGCAGTCCTTCGGAGTCAGCATCCAAGCGGCCCAGGGGATATACCTGTTTGGGAAATCCAAATTCCGCAAGCACCCGGTTTGGGGATCCATCCGGCGTGAACTTGCTTAACACACCAAACGGTTTGTTGAACGCGATCAGCATTAGGGATCTAAGCTCGCTCTCAGGATCCTGGCCGGAGAGGCTGGCAGCAAGCCACAAACGCGAATCCCGTAGCCGCCGCCGTGAGGCGGCGGATCTCGAAAAGAATTTGCTAGCGCTCCGCCGCCTTACGGCGGCGGCTACCTTGGCGCCGTTACTTTGTCATTTTCAAGTCGTGGGACCGCGTTAAATTGAGGCGCCCATGCATTGGCTGCAAACATTGGACACTGAATTGTTTCGCTTCCTGAACCTGAAGCTGGTCAATCCCTTTTTTGACTGGCTCATGCCGTTCGTCAGCGGCACTGATTCCGCGACCCGAATCTTTTATCCCTTGTTGGCCGTCGTTGCGTTCGTGCTCATCCGCAAGAGTAGTTCCCGTGGCGCCATCTGCGTGCTGATGCTGGTGTTGGGGATTGCGCTCACCGATGGCTTCGTCATACGCAATATCAAACGCGGCCTCGGCCGGCCTCGCCCGTTTATGACTTTGCCCGAAACCCACCGACCCGGCGAGAACAAGGATGCCATGGCGGCCGACAATCCGGCCGCCGGCCCAGCCGCGAGCAAAGCGGTCGTAAAATGGACCGCGACGAGCATGCCTTCGGGGCATTCAGCGAACTGGTTCTCAGCGACCATGATCGCCTTCATTTTTTATCGACGCAGCATCTGGCTTATGCTGCCGATGGCCGTTCTGGTGGGCTTCTCGCGGATCTATAACGGCGTTCATTATCCGGGAGACGTGCTGGCCGGTGCGATACTTGGAGCGGGGTGCGGCGCTTCGACGGTGCTCTGCTTGAATTTTCTATGGCAATGGTTTGGTGCTCGATGGTTCCCGCTCTGGTACGCGCAAATGCCGTCGCTGCTGGCTCGCCCAAAGCCAACGGATTCGTCCGAATTTGAAGAAGAACCGGCCATTCCTCCGAAGGGAGTGGCGGTTACGGAGCTGTCGAGCCCCCATGCCAGCCTGGATCAACATTGGTTGCTTTTGAGCTACTTGTTCATCGCGGCGCTGCTCATCGCGCGCCTCTTCTACATCAACGGACACACCATTGAACTTGCTGAGGACGAAGCCTATCAATGGCTTTGGTCCAAGCACCTGGCTCTGTCGTATTACAGCAAACCACCCCTCATCGCTTACGTCCACTGGCTCGGGACCGGCTTATGGGGCGATACCCCTTTTGGCGTGCGCTTCTTCTCGCCGTGGATTGCCGCCGTTGTGAGCGTGTTGTTGGTTCGGTTTTTCGCCCGCGAGGTCAACGCGCGCGCCGGATTTTTCCTGTTGCTGATCCTGACCGCGATGCCGCTCATGTCGGTGGGCGCAGTTTTGATGACCGTTGACCCGCTCTCGGTGTTGTTCTGGACTGTGGCGATGCTGGCCGGGTGGCGCGCGGCGCAAGAAAACGGCAAACTTCGGGACTGGTGTTGGGTCGGACTTTGGATGGGGCTAGGGCTTCTGAGCAAATACACTGAATTATTTCAATGGCTCTCCTGGGCCCTTTTCTTTGCATTGTGGCCGCCTGCGCGCAAACACCTTCGCAAGCCAGGCCCGTATGTGGCGTTGTTGATTAACGCCCTCTGCGCCACGCCCATCCTGGTTTGGAATTACAGACACGGTTGGGTCACGGTCTCACACGTGGCGGATGATGCCGGCCTTGGCTCAGCCTGGCAGCCCACCTTACGGTACGTCGTGGATTTCCTCGGAAGTGAACTGGGATTATTGAACCCGGTTTTCTTTGTGGCCATGCTTTGGGCCTCGATCGCGTTTTGGCGCCGGCAGCGGCATAATCCCCGCATGGTGTATTTCTTCTGCATGGGTGCTCCGGTTTTCCTGGCGTACCTGGCGCACAGCATCCGCTCACGAGTATTGCCTAATTGGATCGCGCCCTGCGTGGTGCCCCTGACTTGTCTGATGGTCATGTACTGGGATACCCGTTGGCGCCTGGACAATCGAAAACTAAGGGGGTGGTTGGTGGGTGGCTTAACGGCGGGATTTGCACTGGTTATCCTCGGACATAACACCGACCTGCTTTATAAAGCGATCGCCTGGCGTTTGCCCGTAAACCAGGATCCGCTTCACAGAGTGCGCGAATGGAGCGGCGTCGCCCAGGTCGCAGGCGAAGCCAGAAAACAACTCTTAGCCGAGGGCAAACCCGTATTTATCATTGCCGACCATTATGGCCTGGTTGGCGAAATCACTTTTTACCTCCCCGAAGCTCGTACCAATATTGCCTCCGACCCGCTTGTTTTCTACCGGAAAAGTCCGATCCCGCGTAACCAGTTCTATTTTTGGCCCGGCTATGATGACCACAAAGGTCAGAACGCCGTATTTCTGCGCGAACTTAACCGCGACCATATCGAGCCGGGACCTGTGCCCGCTTTTCTGGAAAACGAATTCGACTCCGTGACCGACCTTGGAGTGCGCAAAGTTCTGTACCGCAACCGCGTCATTCGCCCGATGCAAGTCTTTGCCTGCCGCGGACTGCGCTGAAGCTTGATGGCTCCCACCGCCGATGCCACAACCTTTACGGTCAACGATTACGACCTGAACGCCACACTGTCCTCAGGTCAAGCGTTTCGCTGGCGTTTTTTCGAGCAAAGCTGGGTTGGCATTGTCGGTGCTCACTGGGTGAGATTAAGGTCGGATCCGTTCTCGATTACCGCGGATGCGGCGGGACCCGTCGCGGACTGGACTTGGCTAAAGCAGTACCTTCAGCTCGATTTGGATTTGGGCGCCGTGTTATTGAGTTTTCCCGACGATGAACCGATGCGGACGGCTGTGCGGGCCTGTCGCGGGTTACGGCTATTGCGCCAGGACCCCTGGGAGTGCCTGGCATCGTTCATCCTTTCCTCGACGAAACAGATTGTTCAAATTCAACAGATTGTGACCCTGCTTTGCGCGCGCTTCGGTGAACCCCTCCTGGGAGAACCGGCCCACGGTCCAGCCTACGCCTTTCCCACGCCAACTCGCCTGGCGCGGGCTACGGAGAACGAATTGCGCGAGTGCAAGATGGGATTTCGCGCTCCGTACCTGCTCGCAACCGCAAATGCCATCGCCGCCGGGCAGTTTGACTTGACCGCGATGGGCAGCCTTCCCGTGGAGATCGCTCGGCGCGAATTGATGCAACTCCCGGGGGTAGGGCGGAAGATTGCGGATTGTGTGTTGCTTTTCGCCTATGGATTTCAGGCAGCTTTTCCCGTAGACGTCTGGGTAATGAAGGCACTGCGCCAGCTCTACTTTCCGAGGCGGCGACCAAACTTGCGTCGGTTGCACCAATTCTCGGCCGAGCATTTCGGACCCAATGCCGGGTATGCCCAGCAATATCTTTTTCATTATATGCGCACGCAGTCCACGCGAAAATCCGGAGACACATGAAACTCGAAGTCCTGTTTGCTCCCGCCGAGTTTGCCGCCCTTGAGCGGCGGTCCTTAAGCGACACGGTATGCATTGTATTTGATGTGTTGCGAGCGACCAGTTCGATGGTAACGGCATTGGCAAATGGTGCGGAGGCTCTCCAGCCGGTGAGCGAAATCCACGAGGCGCTGGAATTGCGCTCAAAAAACCCGCAACTCCTCCTCGCCGGTGAGCGCGACGGGCTGCGGATTCGCGGAGAATTGAGCGGCGGCGTTGATTTTGATTTAGGCAACTCGCCACGTGAGTTCACGCGGGAGAGGATAGCCGGAAAGCGAATTGCCATGAGCACTACAAATGGCACCCGCGCGCTTCGGGCCAGCCTTGGAGCGAAACAGGTATTGATCGGTTCGTTCCTGAACCTGAGCGCGACCGTTCAGTTTATCCGGCAAATTATGCCGTCTGAGCTAATCGTGCTAAGCTAGTGCGTCTCGCTCAAGGTGTTTGTGACCCCAATGTTTCCGATGTGGATGTTTTTTCCGCCCAAATCGATGGCGCGTTCGCGGACGACTGTCTCGATCAAATGCAGCCTTGGATCCCCGCCATGCACTCGAATCCGCTTTGAACTCGAGTCGTACTCAAACTCGCTCCACGGGTGGCCGTCGCGCAGAATCCGGTGTGGCGAGGACTCAAGCGGTGCTGACCACGAGCCATCGGGCTCCCGTTTCCAATCTTCAATAAGATCGGCGCCACTAACAATAACGTTTTCGCCCGCCATCGCCCGTACTGTTACACCGTCGCTCCTGGGCTGCAACCTCTCGCGATAAATACCGCCCCGCAGCACAATCGTTTCCCCTGCTTGCGCCAAAGAGCAGGCCTTCGCCAGGCTGGCAAGCGGCACCGCCGGATAGCCCCATGGCGGGTCGTCTGTGGCTGCTGGGTGGCGTGGATCAACGTAATAAACATTGGGGTATTCCAACGCCCCGATGGTTTCTCCACTTTTACCGGCCCTTATCGCGGGGCTCCCTTTCTGCAAACGAAAATTGCGTCGGGGGGCATCGCAAAAAAGCGGGTCCTTGCCATTGAGATTCTTTTCGCCCGGAATTTCCCAGGTCTTGAACGTGAGATTGTACTCACTTACGGGATTAGCCGCGGAAAAATCTTTGTCACCATGTACGATGGCGCGCTCGGCGTCGCAAAGGATATTGTTCCGGATTTGCCCATTGATGGATTCCTGGCCGCGCAGGCCAATGGCAGCCCAGCGAACCGTCGATATCGTGTTGTTGGCAATCGTAACGTCAGGCGTTTGGATGATATCGGGGCCCCAACCGCCGCTCATTGTTGGGGAATTGGCCGAGACAATATTTCCTCTGAAAATCCAGCGCCTAACGCTTCCGATGTGAGGGGCACTTTCGACCATGCACATTTGGTGAAAGTCGAAGCAGGTATTATTCTCAAACAACAGGTCTTGAGCGATCTCGCCATTGACGGTGAACGTCTGGATGCAGTCGACATGGGCTACTCGAATTTCGGAGGCAGTGCTCCCATGAAAGTAGTTATACCGCTCGACGCAGCCTTTGCCAAAAAATCGCGAATAGTCGCAATCGTCGTATTTTTTTCCCGGCGAAAACATGAATAACCGGTTGACCTCATTGTTTTCGACGACCCAATCGTCTCCACCCAAAATGAAGCCGTATTGGTTGTGGAAAACCTTGTTGTACGCTATGCGGTTATAGGCCACGGCCGAGTAATCACGCGTTTTGCCGTCGGGGGCGGGCTTGCCATCCGTGCCTGTCACGGCCGCCGTCATGTCGTGAACATAGTTGTCTAGCACCTCGCAATGGCTGCCTGCCAGCTTCACAGCGGTTGACGCCTTGTCCGCAGTTAACTCGAAGCCTTCCACACGGACAAAGCTGGCTGCCAGATCAAATCCACTCAAGGTGACGCTGCGTCGAGGTTTTCCCGAAAACGTGATCAGCTGCCCTTCCGAACCGCTGGTTGTGACCTTTACCCGCTCAGGGTACTGGCCGGCCATCACTTCAACCCGGTCGCCTGGTTTGACAATGTCAGCGGCATGCTGAACGGTTTTGAATGGCTTTTCCTCCGTTCCCGGATTAATATCCGCCGCCGCAGAGGCGTCTTGATCGACCACATAAACCGTTGCATGAGCTTTTGGGGGAAAGCACAGTGTTCCGGCCGCCAAAGACGCAACCATTCTTACCGTAATCATCCGCTTCATACTTCATTTTGTTTCAGTCATTTGCCATGTCGAGAGTCATTAGTACTGATTGCTTTGCCATGCATTCAACCGTTCGCGTCGTTCGTTTACTTACGTAATCAGAAAGGTCTATAAGAATGGTCCAAGGTTTTTGTCAAGTTAGCCTCGCAAAAAGCAGGCTATCCAGACGCCGCTTCCCGTTTTGCGAGCGTTTGCCCCGCTTGACAGGACCGACCCCGCTGGTATGCTCCCGCGTTCCGGTTACGGGGTGTTTCCTGGCGTCGCGTTCTATGCATTGACTCGCGGCTGAACCGAGCTGAATTATGAAGAGACAATATCAACCATCGAAAATTCGCCGTAAGCGGCAGCATGGATTTCTGAGCCGCAGCTCCACCAAGGGCGGCCGAGCCACTTTGCGCAATCGCCGCCGGGTTGGGCGCAAGCGACTGACGCCTGTCTGAGGAGGTGGCGCAATGGCCGCCCCCAAGCCCCCAGCCTTGCGTTTTGGCCGCGCGGTTCGCCTCAAACAAGCGCGGGATTTCACCCGCATCCGCCAAGAGGGAGAGAGAATGGCTTTGGGTTGTCTCATCGCGAACTGGTGCAAGTTGGCACCCAACTCGAAATCGCGCTTGGGAGTGATCACCTCGGGCAAACTCGGGAATGCAGTGACTCGCAACCGGGCGCGACGCTTGATGCGGGAAGTTTTCCGGTTGCACCAGGCGAAATTGACCGCACCGGTGGAACTGGTGCTGGTTGCCCGGCCTTCCATTGTGGGCCGCGGGCTCGTAGATGTAGAGCGCGACTTTTTGACAACACTTCGGAAGGCGGGATTGTTGAATGTACGGAAAGCATAACCAGTGTGAGCGTGGCACAACATAGCGTGATCTTTGCCGTGCAGGTTTATCGGTGGACAATTTCTCCAGCAAAGAACCTGTTGTTCGGTCCGTTGGGTCGCTGCCGTTTCACTCCGTGTTGTTCTGAATACGCCATAGCAGCGGTCCGGGTTCACGGGGTCGTTCAGGGGATAGGCTTAGTGCTGCGGCGATTGGCGAGATGCCACCCGTGGGGCGGTTGTGGCGACGACCCTGTTCCGGACCATCGGTAATTCCGCACATGGATCGTAAATCGATTATCGTTCTGGTCGTCTGCTTCCTGCTTTTGGCCGTTTGGCCAATGCTGGTCAATCGATTGTACCCGCCGAAGCCGTTGCCGCCTCAGCAGACCAATACCCTTTCTGCTTCCCAGCCTCCGCCGAATCGGTCACCAGTACAACCCGAAGCCACTCCAGCGACACCTCCAACTCTCACCGCGGGCTCTCGCGCTCTTGTTCCCACAAATGTCCCGGAAGAATTAATCGAAGTCACCAATGCGATCGCCCACTATACCTTCACCTCACACGGAGGCGGGCTTAAAGAAATTGAACTGTTGAGTTACCCGGAAACGGTTTCAACCCGCCGTGAAAAGCAAACGAATAAGGCGGTTGCGACGCTTAATACTTTCGCGGATTTCTCGCCGGCCGCCGCCCTGGCGATTCGCGATGGTCCCACAGTTGAGGGGGATGGCCTGTTCAAATTGACCAGGACGGCCTCCGGGGTGCGGGCGGAGAAGGTCCTGACTAACGGATTGGTCATCGTTAAGGAATTTCAGATCAGCACCAATTACGTCGTTAACGCATCTGTTCGACTCGAAAACCGTTCCCCTCAGCCGATCAATTTGCCGGCGCAGGAATGGCTCGTAGGCACGGCCATGCCGATGGGCCCTAGTGATAATGGCCTGGCTGTCGGTGTGCTGTGGTACAATGGCTCCAGCGTGGAGGATATCACCGCCCCTTGGTTCTCCCCCAGACGCTTTCTGGTTCTGCCTGGAGAACCCCGTAGCCTGTATCGCGGAGGCGCCAGCAATGTATTCTGGGTGGCGGCACACAATCAATTCTTTGCCTTGGCGGCTATACCGGAACAACCTGCGCAAGAGGTGACGGTTGAGAAGATCCCTCTGCCCCGTTTAACGGGTGAAGCGGCCCGGTTGGTTGCAACGAATGCGCCCGAGCCAGTGGGCTTCGAGGCGGCGCTGGTGTATCCGGGAACGTCGCTGGCGCCCAACAGCAAACTGGAACGTAGTATTCGGCTATATGCCGGGCCGAAAGAGTACCAGACGTTGGTGCGCATTGGCAGCAACCTCGATTTGGTCATGAACTTCGGCACTTTCGGATTCGTTTCGAAGGCTTTGTTGCTGGGCATGAATTGGCTCCACGAGGCACTGAGACTCTCCTATGGGTGGGCAATTATCGTGATTACAGTCATCATCAAACTCGTGTTTTGGCCCCTGACCCAGGCCAGCACGCGCTCGATGAAGCGGATGCAAGCATTGCAACCGCAGATGAAGGCTATCCAGGAAAAATACAAAGATGACCCGGTCAAAATGAACCGCAAGACCATGGAGTTTATGAAGGAGCACAAGGTCAGTCCGCTCGGCGGATGTCTGCCTATGCTGCTTCAAATCCCCGTTTTCTTCGGCTTTTATCGCATGATTCAAAGCGCCATCGAATTGCGCGGCGAAGCGTTCCTATGGGTAGGGGACTTGTCCAAATCCGATACCCTGTATCTTGTTCCCGGCCTCGGTTTTATTCCTTTCATCGGCATTCCCGGCGTGGGGCTGCCTTTGAATCCGCTCCCTTTGATCATGGGCGCCACCATGCTGTGGCAGGCACGCTTGACTCCGGCTTCGCCCGGGATGGATCCAACTCAGGCCAAAATCATGCGGTACATGCCACTGATTTTCATGGTGTTTCTCTATAATTTTTCCGCCGGCTTGACCTTATACTGGACAGTTCAGAACCTTCTGACCATTGCCCAAACCAAGTTGACGCGAACTTCGCAGGAAGTTAATGTGCCTGCCAAAGTTCCGGTCTTGACGCCGCCGCAGAAAAAGAAAAAATAGCCGCTGAGAATGGTCACCCGCAAAAGAGCAAATCAGCCACAGATATGCCAGCCGAACCCAAAATAACCCTCGAAAAAATCCTGGAGCTGCTAGGCTTCGCTGTCACGGTTGAAGAACACCGACTGGAAGAAGGGATCCTCCTCGATGTCAAAACTGAGGATTCCGGACGCCTAATCGGCCGGCAGGGGCAGACCCTCTCAGATTTGCAATACATCACGAACCGCTTGCTCTTCCAGCAGGATCCGTCAGCTCCCAAGGTCATGGTCGATGTCAGTGGTTACCGCGCTCAGGCCCGCGACGCTTTGGTTAAGAAAGCCAAGGAAGCGGCCGAGAAAGTCCGCCGCTGGGGTGATGTCGTCGAGCTTGAACCATTGAGTGCTTTTGACCGACGCATTATTCACCAGGCCCTCAAAGATGATCCCAGCATCGAAACTCATAGCGTCGAAGTTGAAGGCACAGACAAAAAAGCCATTTTGCTTCGGCCTAAACACTGAATTCAACGGCCCTCGGTGCGGAACGGATCGTTGAGGATCGAGCATTGAGCATTTGGTATTTTCCAATGACGGGGTAGTCGCGTAGTCCCGGCGTAAAGACCAAACCGGACTGACAATAGATTTTCAGGGATAGACTGATAGAGCTCCTATGCGTATCACCCTCGATCCGGAACACGTCGCAAAAACGTTCTCGAATTTTGCGGACAATCCTTCCCTGCAGGAAAGCGCCCAGCTTTTTGCCCGTGGCCTGCCCATTGCCGAAATGATTCAGGCCTTCGCTATGAACGAGCGTGTCCTGCGGGCCTTTGCGGCTTTCGAAAGCATTTATCCACACGGCAACCTCGAACGTGGCATTTTGGAAAAGGTCATTCTGCGTGTCTCAAGATTACACGAATGCCAGTTCTGCACTGATTCCCACCTGGCGATTATGAAAAATCTCGGTTTGAAAACCGATTTGTCGGAGAGCGAGGGTCACACGCCAAGAGAATTGTTGGCCCTGGAATATGCCGAGAGCATCACGCACGATTCCAATCGAGTTCCCGACTGGCTTTTTGCTCGCATCAAAAGCGCTTTCGGAGATTCGGAAATCATCGAGCTCACCTTTCTCATCGGGTTTATCACCATGCTGAACCGCTTTAATAATGCATTGCAGGTTCGGTATCATGGCGAGTTTCAGGACGTAAAAGTTCACTGAACAAAAGAAGCGGATTAAACGGAGGTAAGGAGCTCACAATGCTCTTGAGATATTAGTTGCAGCGCAAATGAGCTATTGTGGCGTGACCTTCCATTCACCGCCGTGTAATAGACCACCGCAATAATTCGCGTGACATCATCTTGGGGGGGATTATATTTCGTCGCCCAATGGACGACCCTATCGTCTAGCGGTTAGGACACCGCCCTTTCACGGCGGCGGCACGGGTTCGATTCCCGTTAGGGTCGCCAAAATCGATCTACTTGAGTCCTTTGCTCCGTCTTTCATCCTTCGCCTTCCCCCGCTGGTCAACGTTTGTCACCCAATCGCATTGATGGTGCAGCGTCACGTTACCTTAACTGAGAGTTCCTGAGCCTGTCGGTTCTGAACCAAAGATCCTCGGTCAAAGCGGACCAGCGCGACGTTTGCTTCTTGCCCGCTTTATCCCGCGGTCCATTCACGATTGCTAGCCGCAGGCGAAGGTGGTAGTAAGGTCTCATGACCCACGGTAAAATCGCACGCCTGCGTTCTCCCCTGCTCCACGGAAAAAATGCGCCTGAATAAACCCTATCCACCGTTCTTTCGCTGCTTCCTGCGGGTATCCGCCGCGCGACCCGCAGCCGCTTTTTCATTTGCACTGACCATAGCAACGCTGTTGCTTGCCGCGCTTCCTGTGCACGCCTTCGGGGCCGAGACAAATTCCAAGCCCGCGCCAAAGCCGAATGAGAAGGTCAAGCCGGAAGCCAAGGTCTGGGTAAGCAAACATACCAATCATATCGGAGCCGCGAGCATTGCTTACACCGCGACTGCCGGCACGATGTTAATGAAGAACGACAAAGACGAGCCGATCGCGCTTTTCGGGTTTACCGCTTACGCCAATGACGCAGGCAACCCGGCGGAACGCCCGCTCATTTTCGCTTACAACGGTGGTCCAGGCTCCTCATCGGTGTGGCTGCACATGGGGGTTCTCGGTCCGAAACGGAGCGAGTTGGTTGATCTGGATGCCAACACTCGTGGACCGTTCCACACCCTCGAAAATGAATCGAGCATCCTGGACCAGGCGGATCTCGTGATGCTTGATCCGGTCGGAACAGGCTTTTCGCGAGCCGTGGGCAGTGCCGAAGGAAAAGACTTCTGGGGCGTGGATCAGGATGTGGCTTCCGTCGCGAATTTTATCGTGCGATATCTGTCTCAATATGGCAGGTGGGGTTCGCCCAAATTCGTCCTGGGAGAAAGCTACGGGGGAATGCGGACGGGTGGCGTCAGCCTCGAATTGCTCAAAAAACATCACGTCTCCTTAAACGGCATCATTTTAGTCGCACCATATCTTGACTTCGCTGCGGGTTCGGCTGGAGTTCATATCGACGATCCACATGTGAATTATCTGCCCACTTATGCAGCGACGGCTTGGTATCATGAGGTTCTGCCAAATCGACCAGCATCCCTGCAGCCTTTCCTCCGCGAAGTTGAGGATTTTGCGCAAAACGTCTACGCGCCGGCTTTGTTCAAGGGCCACCGCATCTCCGCTGCGGAACGGCGAACGGTGTTGGAAGGGTTATCTCGCTACACGGGACTCAGTAATGATTATTGGGAGAAGGCTAATCTACGAATCGACGAAAACCGGTTTCTCCAGGAGCTCCTTCGCAACAAGGGCGAGGTCGTTGGAAGAATTGATACGCGCTACAAAGGAAAACTCCTCGCACCCCTGGCTGAGAGCACGCGTTATGATCCATTCGACACAGCGATTGGACCGGCCTTGATTGCCAGTTTCAATGATTACTACCATCAGGATCTCAAGGTCGAATCCGAGCGGCAATACGTGCCGAGCGGCGACCTGTGGAAGAATTGGGATGAACGGCACCAACTGCCGGACCTGGATGACTTCAAAGTGCCGTTCGCAAATACATCCGTGGACCTCATGCACGCCCTCACGATGAATCCGCATATGAAGGTCCTGATCCATCAGGGATACTTCGACCTGGCCGTTCCGTACCGGACCGTCGAGTATGTCCTCGACCATCTCGACTTGAGTCCGGAATTACGCACGAATATCCGTATCGAGTACTACGAGGCCGGTCACATGATGTACGTCCATCCACCGTCGCGGGAAAAGTTCAAAAAGACCACGGCGGATTTCATTCAGGCGAATCTCCGACGATGACGGTTCCGATTTGGCCCACTCACCCGACCAACATCGAGGAAAGTTAGTGGGGTCGATCTGCGGCCATTACGCCTCGGGAGCGGTTTATCAGCATGGCCGCAGCTGCAGGCTGAGGATCTCGTATGGAGAATCGTCGTGCTGAGGCCTTGACTGCCACATGTGAAACAACTATGTTTCACATGTGAGTTCTAACAAAGCAACCATCCGCGAGCTGCGCATTAATTTCCGCTCGGTGAAGCGGCGAATCGAGCAGCACGGGGAAGTCGTGATTACCGATCGTGGCGAACGGGCGTATGTAATCAAGTTACTACCTCGGACCCAGAAGACAAGAACCGAGCTGCCCGACTATTATGCGCGATTGGTGCGTCGGCATCGAACCCCCCTCTCCGTCCAGGCGACACACGAATTTTGGGAGGAAGAGCGCACATGACTGCGGAGGAGGTCTACGTTGACCCTAGCGCGCTAGCCCGATTATATCTTCACCAGGCCGGATCCCGGGAAATCGCCGCCTGGAGGTCAAAAGTACGAGGCGTGTTGGCCGTAACTCATCACGGGCGGACTGAAATCATTAACGCGATCTGCCGAGCTGCTTTTCTGGGTCAGCTCGACCCAAACGGGTTTAAGGAAACCCTGGCTGATTTCGACGCTGACTTCACCTCCGGCCATTTGAGCCAAGCTGATATTCTCTGGCGAGGAGCACTCAACCGGGCGGCTGAACTGAGCCGATGCCACACGCCAAAGTTAGGCACTCGTTCGTCGGACGTATTGCACATAGCCTGTGCCCTCGAATTGAAGCTTCGACATTTCCTCACTTTCGATGTCCGGCAGCAAAAGCTTGCAACGGCGGCAGGCCTAAAAGTCGTGCGGCTGTGAAACTGAAAGTTCTTCGAAGGCCGGAGGCATCGAAGAATGTCGAATGTGTCCGGGCTCCCCCAACACCTGCACGCCGGCTTTCGTTATGTCTCTTCCGGCCTTGGAGTTAACACCGGTTCATGGTTGAATCCACAGATGTTGTCAAACGCGTCCCGGGCAAAGAAAATCCTTGCGCTGACAGTGTTTCTTGTCCTCGTCTTCAACATGTTGCTATTACTGAGATTTGCGCTGCAGGACCGGGTCGACCCAGGGGCATCGGGAAGCCGAACACAAACCACCAATACAAATTCTGTCCCCGGATCACAAACTAACTCGGCAATACAAAAATGAATCTCGCAAAATGAATCCGGCACCGAGCCAGTTCATCGCCTCATTTGTGTAACCGAACAAGCACCCTATGAAAATCCTTTCGCGCTCAATTTCAAGGGAACTCCTTCGGCCTGCCTGTTGCCTGCTTGCCGTTATTGTTGTCGCGGTCTCAACTCTAAATGCCGCTCCGACAGCGCTCAGTCTGTCTGCCGAGCCAAACGCAAACAGCACACCAAACAGACCGCCAGGCACAGAATCAAACCATTTCCAGCCGATCGAAATGTTTGATCTTGAGAATCGTTACTGGTTGCCGGGCGCCGATTTCCGAGTCGGAACAGTTTTGCGAGGCGCTGAAGATTCGGAAAGTGGACACCGCTCTGGTGCGAATTCCCGACGCGTCGCACATGATGGAGGGACGTCCCAGTTTTCTGATCAGTAAGGTCGTCCACATACTCAAATGGTTTGAAATTCATCGGAAGAATGAGGGGAAATAAGGGGCTTAAGAATGAGAATTCATCGGTTTTTATTAGTCGGACAGGTCAGACCAGTCTGACTAGTCGGACACGCTTTGGCGCCTCTGGCTTTGTTACGAGCCGTGTAAAGGCGTTCAGTAAACCCGCCTTGTTCCAAGAAAGCACGCCCTTGGCTCTCAAGTTGCCTTCGCAGGAGGTACGGAGCCTGGTTGACGGCGCAAACCATGGCATTAGCAGCAAATTCCGGATGAGCATTGGCCACGAATTCGGAAAGCCCCGCCAAACCGGTGAGGCGGACTCCGCCTCCGGGGGCTGGAAGCATAGGGCCAACGTCGTCGCAGGTTAACCGAGTGCGCATAACGCGCGCTTCGCGGGATTCTTTGGACCAAACCCGCAGGCCATTCTGGATTAAGAAACTCTCATAGTCGTGTAAGAGTTCGTCAGAAAGGCTGGCTCTGGCTACGTTGGTTTCATTTCAGTCTTCCGCGAAGTCGCGGCTGCGCCGCTGGCTTCGCTGATATTTCGCACGCCGCTCCTCGCCGCTTGTACCATCTGATCCATTAATCGCGGGTTATGCGTGCAAAACCGTCGGCAGAACACGACCGTCGCATCGTACACCGCTGCAGCAACCTTGTAGCTGCGAAGTTTGGAGTAGCCGCCGTGCGGGAGCAGGGGCGTGCTTTCGTTGTTCCCTGAACCCGATCTCCTTGAGTCCTCGGTCACGGTTCGATTCTGTTGAGCCGGCTTTCGCATGGCAAGCCCGATTAATGCTCCTGCACAGCAGCTCCTTGAAGGAGGCACCCTGAGCCCCTTCCGTTGATTAAAGAAAAAGAAGCTCTCCACCGCGTCGATCTAAACAACCTCTTTCGACGGGTGTAAATTCTTATTGGAGTGTGATTTATGAAAACTAAACAAATCCCCTTCCCCAAAATACAAAGGGCAGCCTGAGAACCCAGGCCGCCCTTGCAGAACAAGCAAACAAACCCTACAAACTCTCTATCGACAGGCCAGCAAAATACTTTAGAGAAAAATGATGCAGCGACCGGGATTCATCAGCCCCCGGTCAATTCAAGCCCTGTTAGCGGTTCAACCTCATTTCTTGGCCGGCTTGTCCCAATTGTGTTCCTTAATAATCTGCTCTAGCTGGGCTGTTCCTTCGAAATCCGCTGGGATGATTTTCCAACGGACCAAGTACTTGCAAACGTCGCGTAGATGCTTGATTTCGTCCTTTTTGGCTTCGAGTTTGTCAGGAGAAAGTTGCTGTAATTCGCCCAAGTACTGGCCGGCGAGCTGCGAGCCTCTTTGAGCGGTCTCCTCGTCGTATTCGTAACATAGCGATTCAGCAAGGCGAAGCATTTCAGGCACAGGGTTGCCTGAGTTTTTGAGCTTCTCCGCGTCTTGTCGGATCATGGTGGCAATTTCCTTGCGTTTGGCCTGGGTAGCGTCGGTCGTGAGATATCCATCAGTGCCGCCTTCAATTGCTCGCGGTGGCAGCGGCCGGTACCAAATGTTCCGATATCGCACCGGGTTACCATGGTCCTGCAGTTTGAGCGGACCTGTTTCCGCAAATGCGCCCGGTTTGGCGCGGGCCATGTGGCCGGTGCCGCCCTCCAACCGGGTATGATCCTCCACCAATACGCCATTAAGGAAGACGGTGACGTACCCCGGGTCGATTTCCTGCCCGTCCTTGTAAATCGGGCGGCGGAATACGATATCATAAGTCTGGAATTCACCCGGAGGGCGCAAAGCATTCGCCATTGGCGGGTTAACTCCGTAGACAGAGCCGGCAAACCCGTCAGCGTAAGTAGGGTTGTTGTAGTTATCGAGCACTTGGACCTCAACCAAACCCATCAGGAAAACACCGCTATTCCCACGACCTTGGCTCTCGCCCTCAGCTTTCGTCGGCGCAGCCCATTCCACATGCAACTGGCAATCGCCGAACTTGTCTCGTGTTCGGATATACCCTGAGCCGGGCACGCACTCCATCGCTCCGTTCCTCACTACCCACTTCGTTGGAACGCCGTTGCCTTCATCAGCTTCCCACTTCGAGAGGTCTCCGCCGTCAAATAGCACAATTGCGTCCGAGGGCGGTTTGCCGGGCTGCTCTTGCGAACTGAATGTGCCGGGAGTGACAAGTTTTGGTTGAGGCCGATTCTGGTCGTGCACAGCCCAGGGGTGGTGATCGTCGGGAGGATCGCCGTAGAAGGGAGAACCCACGTGAGCTGCGGAAGCCGAAGCGGCAACACATGCTGCTGCGGTAAGAGAGGTGAGATATAATTTCATAAGATGTCAGATAAAGCTGGAGTGGTTTTAATCCTTCGGCTGCAGATTGTCCAGCTTGTGCTGTTTGAGGTGTTGAAAGATTGAGCCGCTGGCGCAGGGGCGCAGAGGCTGGCGTCGAACGTGGAGTCGGGCTACTGTCAGGGATGTTTATTACGGGATTGGGGACGGCTGCGCCGCCGCGGCGGTACACGCAGAGGGAATGCTGGGAAGCGCTGCAGGAATCAGAAGAATTTCCAAGATTGACCGCGCGTTCTCGCGCCATCGTCAAGAAAGTCTTGACCGGGAGTAATGGAATTTCGAGTCGCCATCTCGCCCTCGAAAACCTTTCGCAAGCTTTCGAGCTGACGCCTGACGCGTTGCATGCGCGTTTTACGAAGCATGCGCCTTTGCTGGCAACCCAGGCAGCGCAGCAGGCGATGAGCGAGGCGGGCACGATGGCCGATGAGATTGATGCCGTGATAATCAGTACTTGCACAGGCTATTTGTGCCCGGGGCTGACCAGCTACGTTGGGGAGCGTCTTGGGTTGAGACCGGATGTGCTGGCGCTGGATCTCGTTGGCCAGGGCTGCGGGGCCGCGCTGCCGAATCTCCGTACGGCGCAGGCGCTGCTGGCCAGCGGCCATTATGAACGCGTGTTGGGTATTTGTGTTGAAGTTTGCAGTGCTGCGCTGTTCTTTGACAATGATCCCGGCGTGCTGATCAGCGCGTGTTTATTTGGTGACGGGGCCGGTGCGGCGGTTCTGACGGATAATAATATTGGCAAGGGGCGCCGACTCGAATGGAAAAGCGGCGCTTCCCTGATTGATCCTCAGCGCCGTGATTTGTTGCGATTTGAACAAAAGGCCGGGATGCTCCGGAACATTCTCACGCCGCAGGTCCCTTCACTGGCGGCCGAACAAGTTGAACAGGTGCTGAACGGCCAGCTGAACAGGACTTCATTGCGGCGGGAACAGATTCGCGGTTGGGCATTGCATCCGGGCGGGCGGGATGTGCTTGTAGCGTTGCGACAGCGACTAGGTTTGGACAGCCGGGATCTGAGCTGGAGCGAATCGGTCTTGAACGAGTTTGGAAATGTCAGCAGTTCCTCGCTTTTTTTTGTGCTGAAAACAGCGCTGGCTGACTCTGCGCCGAGTGGACTTTGGTGGCTTTCTTCGTTCGGGGCCGGCTTCAGCTGCCACGGCGCTTTCCTCGAAGTCGAGTAAAACCAGGATATGCAACGTCGGCTCGAGGCTGAATTGTTGGACATTTTGCCCGCCGCGGACGAGCGGGCGATAGATTCGCGGAGGGATTTGGAACGGCTCAATTCGTGGATGCGGCATGCGGCCATTGTGGCGCATCTTCTACACGAGAGTTTGAACGGCGAAGGATTGCAGGACATCATTGAGTTGGGCGCCGGCGATGGCAAGTTTATGCTTAGCGTCGCCGGCCGTTTGGCTCGACGGTGGCCTGGGGTCAGTGTGCGACTATTGGATAGACAGGACGTCTTCCGAGCGGACACCCGGACTGCGTTTGGTTCGTTGACGTGGAGTGCGGAGGCCGTGACCACGGATATCTTTGAAGGGCTGGAAAAAGTTCTTGCGACGGGCTGCCAGGTGACGGTGGCAAACCTATTCCTGCACCATCTTACTAATGGGCAATTGAGTGAACTTTTTAACAAGATTGGATCTCAAGCCCAACTTTTCATTGGCCTGGAACCCCGCCGTTCGCCCTTTGCGTTGGCATTGAGCCATTGCGTGCGGCTAATCGGGTGCAAAGAGGTAACCCAGCATGATGCGCCGGTCAGCGTGCGGGCAGGATTCGCCGGCGAAGAGCTCTCTCAACTCTGGCCCGACGCCGAGGAGTGGTGTCTGCGGGAATCATCAATTGGCCTGTTCAGCCATTTGTTCCTAGCTCAACGCCGTGAGCTTTTGCGCTGAGGGGTGAAGCATGTCAACCGCAAAACGCGTGGTGGTTGTTGGGGGAGGTCTCGCAGGCCTGACACTCGGCATTGGGCTGCGCCAGCGCGGAGTGCCGGTGACAATCTGGGAATCAGGCCAATACCCACGCCACCGGGTTTGTGGAGAATTCATAAGCGGACGCGGCCTGGCAGTTCTCAGGCGACTAAAGCTGATTGACGATTTTTCGCGAGCGGGAGCAATCGAGGCGCGCACGGCTTGCTTTTTCTACGATCGGATCGGCTCTGTACCGTGGCGGTTGCCCGTTCCTGCGCTCTGCCTTTCTCGTTTCACACTCGATGAATTGCTGGCGCGCCGGTTCTGTGAAGCGGGTGGTGAGTTGCGGGTAAACCAACGATGGCAGCAGGGTTACGGAGAAGGCGTTGTGCGAGCTTCCGGGCGGGTGGCGCAGGCTACGGAAGGAGGCTGGCGGTGGTTTGGATTGAAAGCCCATGTTCGTGGCGTGCCGCTGGAAGCTGACTTGGAAATGCATGGCGCCCAAGACTCTTACGTCGGCCTCTGCCGCTTGCCCGGGGGGGAAGTTAACGTTTGCGGACTGTTCCGTCGATGGGCAGAAGATTCGCCACCCAAAGCAGCTCCTGAGGAATTGCTGCGCGGTTCTCGCCAGACTATTCTGAGACAGCGAATGTCGAAAGCGACGTTCGATCCCGACTCTTTTTGTTCAGTCGCCGGCCTGGCGCTGAGACCACGGTTTGCTCAAGCCCGGCCAGAATGTTCCGTCGGTGATGCGCTCACGATGGTCCCGCCGGTGACAGGCAATGGGATGTCCATGGCCTTCGAGGCGGCGGAGCAGGCAATCGACAAACTGAGCGCGTACAGTCGTCGGGAACTATCCTGGGACCAGGCGCGGCATGGCATTGCCAGGAGCTGCGATGAGATGTTTTCTGGCCGTCTCGCGTGGGCGCGAGTCCTGCAGTGGAGCATGTTCACTCCACTTCTGCATGGTCCCTTGGGAGCTGCAGTGCTTCGGTCGCAGTGGCTGTGGGGAGTACTCTTTTTTAAGACGCGCTGAAGGCTGCGAACCCGATGGCGCGGGAGTCTAAGTCTTAGGTGGGTCGAGCAGCAAGCTCCTGCAAACGTTGCAGAACATCCAAGGCATCCTGATCACTGGTACTTTGAAAGAGGATGTCGCCTTTTTGATTGATAACGGTTAGCCACGGAATGCCTTTTCCACCATGAAACTTCTGGAGATCTGACGCACTCGCAACTTTGTCAAACGCCAGTGCTGGCCATTTCATTTTTTCGCTCTGCATGTATTTCAGTAGTTCGGCCTCACTGCGGTCCTTGCTCAAGAGCAGGACCTCGAAGCGCTTGCGGCCGGCCGGTTGATGTTCATAAGCGGAGACAAAGGCCGGCGAAAAGCGGCGGCAGTCCGGACACCAGCCCGCGGCAAAATAAAGCACCGTGTACGGCGCTTGCAGGAACTTATCTGCATCGTAACTCACGAACCGATTGTTGCTCGCGACGACCAGGTCCCCGGCGTGGGGAGCGAGCACGGCGTTCTTTTCTGCTGCAGTTGCCAGGACTGGCAGCGCTTCTAGTAGAGCAAGCAAGGCCAGAAAAACACGGCTTTTCATATTCAGGTGAAGGTGGTCTATCGGTTTCCGTTTGTCCAGGAGTCCCTGAACTCTTCCGGCGTCCAGGCGCAAATCACATTATAGCGTGGTAAGGCAACCAAACGCATTGACTGCCAAAACACTCCTCTTGCTGTTGCTCATAGGCCTACTCTTATTCGGTCGCCGGCATGCTTCCTCTCGTTGTCTTTTCGCCAATGAAAAACGGTTGTTTACCAATGCAGCGATCAATTTGTGGCTTCTGAGTAATTGTAAGAGTAATCCTAACGAGCAGGAGAACTGCCTTCCCCAGAAATCTCAGTTGCGCCACGGCGTCGGGCGGTTCGCGGTCCGACCTTCATCACCTGATAAACCAGGAACATCTCATTCTTCCATGCCCGCGCCGATTTGAGGTCGAGTTGAGTTGCCTGGTCCAGGCAACAAGCACCCGTTCCATCCGCGATGGTGGGCGCCGAGCGGCCGCCGAATATTTTCGGGCAGACCGTCAAGTGCAGCTCATCAACCAGGCCGGCACGGAAGAGCGCATCATTGACTTCCCCACCTCCTTCGCAGAGCAGACGCCTGACTCCCCATTTTTCCCGCAGCCAACGCAACGATTTAGGAAAATGAATTTCTGTGTCGCCACAAATTCTGACTTCATCGGCTAACGCGCGGAGGCACTCCAAACGCTGCCTAGTGGCGCGGCGCGTTGTCAGAATGATGATCGGCGAAAACCTGTGTTTGAAGATTTCCGCCTCCGGATTAACTGACCCGGAACGGCTGACCACGACGCGCAAATTGTACTCCGCAAGGCCGTGCTTCATTCGTCGACGTCGAAACTGAATCGGGCCTGGTCCCATCGTGACACTATTCAAATCCACTGTGCGAGCACCAGCCATAACGGCGTCTGCCGTGGCACGCAAGTTCAGCAATTCAATATAATCCCGATGGCTGCCGAATGACGAAACGGTGCGGTTCGCTGTCGCGATTTTTCCGTCAGCCGTCATGGCCATATTGATGAAGACGAATGGCAGTTTCGCGCCGCGTTCAGTTTTGTTTCCGATCGACCCCATAAGCTGACCGATGTTGGACCAAAACTCGCAACTCGCCCACCAAGAATTGCCACGACGAGAACTGGACGGTGATTTTTTCGCGTGTCTAGTCGCGCAGGTGGCGTAGCTTGTGGGATATGAGTACTTTCGATAGGGAGGAAAAAACCGGCGCCGGCCGGATGTGGTTGTCCCTAGTCCTGTTGCTGACCGGAGTTGGTTTGATGTGTTCCGGCGCTGAACTGCATGTGCCTGCTGCGATGCCTGGTTCGAAAAAGGCGCTAATTTTCGGTCGGGGAGATCCCTTTCATGACCCGGATGGTTCTCCCACGCATCCGCAGATCGCCAAGAATCTTTTTTTGAAATTGGTGGGTAATCCAAACAATGACCCAAAGAAGGGCTGGACGGCGGATTTGTCATGGGACCTCATGGTGCGTCTGGGGATGAATCCAACAAACACGCCGGTCGAGCAGCTGTTCGACTATCTCGGCCAGAACAAGCTGGGTTACCGGATTGTCATCAACAACTCGGCTCGCGGGCAGAGTTTCCCCCAGTGGGACCGTGCTCTTGATAATGAATTGATGCCGTTCGCTCCACAGGGGAATAACGAATTCAACTACCGTTTTGAGGAGCCTCCGGGTTTAAGGGCGGCGACGAGTGTTGCCGGGGGAACGGCGGCCAACCAAACCTCCTACGGACCGACTGTGGAGTTTATCGACGCCCTGCCTTTGTCTTTATCCCACGCAAATTTCGAGGATGCCGCGCAAAGCTGGGCCAACCAGGTCGTGGCCGCCAAGTTCGCGCACATTTTGGATACGCATCCTATTTACAATATTTACGATGCTCGCCAACATTTGCGGCAAGCCGCTAGCTTCTGGAGCTCCGGATGGACGGAAAAAAACGGGTATGGCCGAGTCGCCGAGAAGGCCGTGATCGGGGAACTATTACCGGGTCCGCCGCTGGAATTTGGCATTAGCGTTGCACGAGACCGCCATCGGGTAACGTTTAGCTGGCGTAATTTTTTGCAAAGCGATTTTGCCAGCACCGTGATTACCCGAAAAGATGGACGGGTTATTTACGAAGGCACGGGAACCAACACGGAATGGGCAGCTGATCTGGATGGCGATGAAACCTTTACTTATAAATCCAAGAACAAAGCGGGAAAAAGCTCGCGAATCGAGAGTTTCCAGACGCGGCAAGTTACTGGGCTAAAGCAGGCGGCGTATCTTCCGTGCCTGGTTTTGGGGGCACCGCCGGGCGAGGAAAGCGTGAGTGATTTGTTGTGCCAACAATTTCAGCAATCAACCACCAATTGGACTTGCGACGTTGTCTACCGGAAAGGCAATCCAGGTTATGACAATTGGACCAAGTTTCCCAGCGGGTCTGTCGTAGCCATTTTACCCGATTTCCGTGCCATGATTTCTTACGCCATCTCAAATCGCTACCGCATGGTATTGGTGCCCGTGACGCCCGCCGAGCAGGACCTTTATCGCTTCAAGACCGAGTGGGATCGCGCAACAGCGGCAGGCATTCTCGTCGTGATGCCACACCATGGATCCCTTTCGATGTCGCGCAAACCCGAGGCCCGGCGGCTATCGCCCCCGCGGCTGTTCAGCGCGGTTACAATTGGAGCCGGGACTACGAATAACGTCCGCAGTTTCGGACCAGGATTGGAATTCTTCGATGCTCCGAGCGGACAGAAATTCGCTTATGGCGCGCCAACCGAACTCGAAGCCCTGCCGGTTTTGGCAGCCAAGCTAGCTCAGCTTCTCGAAACGCATCCGGCCTACAACCTTTATGATGCGCGTCAGCATTTACGGCAGAGCTCCAGTTACTATACATCCGGTTGGGTTGAAGATGGGGGATACGGGCGCCCTCCGCAGCAGCAAGCCCAAATCTCTGGTTTGGATCCCGGCCCGCCCTTGGAGATCCAGGCAACCAAGTCTACCGACGGCAAATCGGTGACTTTCTCGTGGCTAAACTTTCTTCAGACCGGGTTCGCTGAGACAGTCATTGTGCGAAATGACGGTCGCACCGTGTACCACGGCGCCGGCACAAATGTCGTTTGGCAGAGTGATTTGAACGGCGAGGAAACCTTCAAGTTTTTCTCGAAAAACCAGGGAGGGAGGCTTTCGAAAACAGAGGCGTACACCGCAATACGCGTCGAGGGCTTACAAAGGAATTGACGCCTGCTAAGTAAGGGCTCAAGTTGCCCCTATCAACAAAGGGGACAATGCGATCACCTGCCACCCAGGAGGCGGGCGGGCAGAAACAGAATGGCGCGCAACAATGCGAAAACGGCTCCGATGGTCATGCCAATCAAACGGAACGGCAATGATAAAAGCCAGATGATGGGAAAGAGAACCAAGGCCAACAGCGCAAGAGGCCAACACAGCACGAACAGGATGCACCAGCTTACGAATAGAATCAGAACTTTCATGATCGAGGATCAATCGTCTGCTCGGTTCGTCACGGCACCCATAATGCCACTTCTATTTCCCGAATTCCATTAGAATTTCGGCATCAGTTTGTAAGCCCGGAGGACTGATTTGGCGCGGTACGCGGGGGTTGAAAGCCTGGTTTGAAAGCCCGCGGCACAGCAGGTTTAAGAACCTGGGCCGCGTCACATTATTTCTGCTTGCACCGGGTTGCCGTAGCCGCTGCCCGGTGGCACACCCCAGGATTTGGCGCCGATGTCCTCCCTGGAAAGTAATCACTTTCAACCAATTTCCTGCCGAATAGGAAGGCTCAGACAAGACTGAAAAAACTCGCTTTTGGTGCGAGCTTCGAATAGATTCCGCGCCGTGGATTCCCCCCAGTCTTCAGATCCACCAAACGCGAATTTAGTCTTCGCGACCACCCATTGGAGCCTCGTCCTTCTGGCGGGCGCGGGCGGGTCGCCGGAGGCGGAACATGCTCTGGCCCACCTGTGCCAAACGTACTGGTACCCCGTGTATGCCTTTTTCAGACGTGAGGGCCGGAATCCCGAGGAGGCCGAAGATCTGACGCAGTCGTTCTTTGCGATGCTCCTTGAACGTCAGGACCTCGCCCGGGTACACCCGGCGAAGGGTCGCTTCCGCTCTTTTTTACTCGCATCCGCGCGGAACTTTCTGAGGAACGAATCGAACCACGCCCGGCGGTTGAAGCGCGGCGGTGGAAAGGAGATTCTCTCGATGCACGGAATGCCGGCAGAAGAATGGTACCGCCTGGAGCCGGTGGATGATTGCTCAGCGGAAAAGCTCTTCGAGCGACGTTGGGCAGAGGCGCTCGTCGAACAGGCCTTGATGCGGCTGAGGGAAGATTGCATCGCCGCGGGTCAATCCGAGCGGTTCGAAGTGCTGCGAGATTTCGTCTTAGGGGACCCCGGCGATATGTCGTACGTCCAGGCCGCTTCCCGGCTCGATTTAACCGAGAGCGCCGTGACCTCCGCGATCCACCGAATGCGCAGTCGGTTCCGGGAATTGTTGCGGATCGAGGTCAGCCATACCGTGAACAATCCGGGCGATGTCGAAGCCGAGATGCGGGATCTTTTGGCCGTGCTTTCGACGTGATGCGAAGGAATCGCGAAAGGAAGCGCCGCGTTCGTTTCTGTAATATGAGGTGAGTTCTCACACCGAGCAACATTTGACCGGGAAATCGGGGCGGGTCTGCCGGAGTTGCGGCGCTGTCCTCGGCCCGCGCTCGAGCGGCACGATCTGCCCCCGCTGTGCGCTACGCAATGCCCTGGTGCCGGACCAGACCGAGAATTCGACCAGCAGCGACGGTGCCCACGCCCGCCAATTTGGGGAATACCAGCTTCACGGAGTAATCGGGCGCGGCGGCATGGGCGTGATCTACAAAGCCCGCCATGCCCGGCTCAATCGTTGGGTCGCTCTCAAGGTAATGGCCGGGGGTGAGTTCGCCTCCGCAGACTTCAAGCAGCGTTTTCGCACGGAGGCCCAAGCAGCGGCCGCACTCGAGCATCCAAACATCGTCCCAATTTATGAGGTCGGCGAAGAGGATAGCCAGCCCTACTTCAGCATGAAGCTGGTGGAAGGCGGCACCTTGACCTCGCTGCGTGGGGGCGTCTCGTTGGAAGCGGGTAGCCAACCGAATGTTAACCGGCCGCGCTCTGGTGAAACATCGTTACAGCGAGTGGTGGGCATCGTTATCACGTTGGCGCGCGCCGTCCAATTTGCGCATGACCGCGGAGTGCTTCATCGCGACTTGAAGCCAAATAATGTCCTGGTTGACAGCGCCGGAGATGTGTTCTTGACCGACTTCGGACTGGCAAAGCTCGTGGAGAAGGATGGTTCGCTCACACAAAGCATGGCGGTTTTAGGCACGCCGAGCTACATGGCCCCGGAGCAGGCGCGGGGGGAGACACGTCACATCACAACAGCGGCGGATGTCTACGGCTTGGGCGCGATTCTGTACGAACTCATCGCCGGACGCCCTCCGTTCACTGGCCAATCCTCAATCGAGATCATTCGCCAGGTTGTTGAGCAGGAGCCGACCGCCCCCAGCGTCGTCGTCACCAGGAATGGTGGCACATTCACTACGAGCTCCGCTGGCTATGCGGCACGCGATCTGGATACTATCTGCCTTAAGTGCCTAGAAAAGGAACCGCACCGCCGCTACGCATCCGCCAGGGCGTTGGCGAATGATCTCCAGCGTTGGTTGGATCACATGCCTATCCATGCGCGGCACGCCTCAGCCATGGAACGGATTCAGAAATGGATCCGTCGGAAGCCCGCTTCGGCTGCTCTGATCGCCACGGTGGCTGTGTCTCTGGCCGCCCTTGGAGTTGGCGGCCTGGTGTTCACCGCGCAGGTCATGAAGGCACGCACGGCGGCTGAGGCTGCCAATCGCGAGCTCTCCCGCGACCTCTTCATCCGCGAATGGCAAGACGCCGAGAGCCTGTGCGAGCAGGGAAAAACGGCCCAAGCCCTGGCCTGGTTCGCTCGCGCGGCGCGTCAACACCCCCAGGATGTCGCGGTGCAAACCCGGCTGCTGTCACTGCTTAGCGAGAGTAGTTTTGTGGTTCCAGCGGATCGACCCCTGGTGCACGGCGCGCCAGTGAACAATGCGGCCTTCTTGTCTGAGGGTCGCCACCTGGTGACGGCTGGGTCCGATGGCACAGTGCGCGTCTGGCCCTTGAATTCGGTTTCGAATTCACTGCTCCTCTCCAATCGTTTCGATCAACCTGCCGTGGCGTCCTTGCCACGCGCGAATCTCATGCTGGTTGACGATGCTCGCTCCCTTTCGCTGTGGGACTTGAACGGGCTGGTCCGGTCGGTTCCCTTAACACATAGGGTCGATGCACGCGTGCCGACGTCCTTGGATGGGCAGTTCGCGTTGATTCATGGACCAGAGCGCGATTTGCACGTCTGGGCACTCCCGCAGTTAAAGTTGCTGGCCGGCCCCTTTGAACAAAGGCCGCAACCGTTCAATGCTCAATTCAGCCCCGACGGCAAGTACGTCCTTACCTGCAGGGAACGGAAATTGTCAGCTTGGGAGATTTCCAGCGGGCGTGAGGTTTGGGAGACGCCCGAAACGCCGCTTTTTCGGGGAGAAGGGATTGTGCAAGCCCAGTTTCATCCCGGCGGAAAGAGGCTGTTCGTGAGCTGCTGGCTCGGCCCGGCGGGCGGCGAACTGTCGGGCTGGACTTTTGAACCAGCTCCGGCGGGGGCAACTCTGCCGGCGGTAGGGGCCTCAGAAGGTTGGGTGTTGGCAACCCGCAGCGTCATTGGTACCTGGACCTCTTCATCGGATGGCAACCAACTTTATGTGGGCGATGCGGAAGGGCACTTGGGAGTGGTCGATTTGGCAACGCGCCAATTTCACCCGCTCAACGGCGAACACGATGGGCGCGTGACCTGGATGTGTTTGTCTCGCCTTGGAAATCTACTTGCCACGACCTCGGTTGATGGCACAGCGCGTCTTTGGGACATCCGAATGAGATCGCCTGAAGCCAGGTTGTTCACGAATGGAACCAGCATCTGGGACGCCAAGTTTAGCCCGGACTCACAATGGGTAATCTATTCGGGCTCAGAAGCCGCGGAGATTCGCGATGCGCATTCAGGCTCCCTACAGCGACGTCTGTCGTTAAACCAGTTTATCACCAGTGTAAACTTCTCCCCCGACAGCCGTAAGGTCGTGACCTGCGGCGGTGAAGGGGGAACCGCGGTATGGGACGTGGCTACTGGCACGACACTTTTCCCAATCCTTACCGGAGAGCCTGCCGATTACGTGGAGTTTTCTGGAGACGGCAAGCGCTTTTTGATCTTGTCGGCCAAGGCAACCGTCGAGGTTCGGGAAACAGAAACCGGCCGGCTGGTTGGCCCCATATTAACGAATAGTACCCGCGGGGTCGCTGCCCATTTCAGTCCGGATGGCCGTTCGCTCGTGGTCGGAACCGATAATGGCATCATTGAGTTTTGGTCCCTCCCGGACGGCCGGCGATTGGAAAAGCCTGCGCGCCACAAAGACGTTGTTTGGACTGCGCGTTTCAGCCGCAACGCAAAGCTGCTGCTGACAGCTTCGCGTGACCGCACCGCAACCCTGTGGGATGCCGAGACCGGAGAGCGCGTTCGCGAATTTCGCCACGATCAGCAGGTTTATTGCGCCGATTTCAGTCCCGAGGGTCTTCGAATCGTTACCGGCGATGCCAGCCGCAAAGCTCATGTCTGGGATCCTAAGACCGGGCAGCGTCTGTTCTCTTTGTTTGCCCATCCCGGAGGCGTGTGGTATGCCGAGTTCAGTTCCGACGGCAGAATTCTACTGACGGGTGACGATGCTGGAAACGCGCGCGTTTGGGAGGCTTCGAGCGGTCTTCCTTTGAGTGGCTGGATTCACAACGGCGTGAGTCTGAAGCGCACGCACTTCAATTCCGACAACCACATGGCTGTCAGCGCAGCTCAGAATGGAAGCGTACGCCTTTGGCCTGTTATGCTCGCGTCGCTCCCTGCGCCGTCCTGGCTGCCGGATCTTGCCGAAGCGGTCGCCGGCAGGCGGCTTCGCAACGATGGGCCACCCACTGCGGTTCCTGCGGAACAGTGGCAGACCTTGCACGCCTCGCTCTCTTCCCTGCCAGGCACTGATTTTTATGCCCGCTGGGCTCGCTGGTTTTTCGTCGAGCGGATGAAGCCCAATCCACCTGAGTTCAGGTAAACGCGAGCGACATTCCGTTTGTTGTTGCGGCAATAACGACTTTGTCAACAGCTCTGGTCTATCGAGCGCTCTACCTCGCCGCTCTACTTGCGTGTTTCCGGCGTCACACTAACTTTAACGCGCCCACCGTCACGCATCACGATTACGGTGATCGGCTGACCGATTTTCACGGCATCCAGAGCATAGGTGTAATCGTAAATATTGGCTATTTTCGTGCCGCCGAACTCCACAATAACATCGCCTCCTTTGAGGCCGGCTTTATCGGCTGGGCCACCGGCCCGGACGCCGCTAAGCTTCACACCCTGCACCTCTGTGGCATAATCCGGGATTGTGCCGAGATAGGCGCGTAAAGTTTCGCGTCCTCCGGCGGCCTCTCGCCCGGCGACTTGCGCGTAAGGCGGTCGTGGGTTTCCTTCAAGGTCCAAGACCAGTCCGCGAGCCAGTTCAGCTACGCGGCGGATGCCTTCATAGTTCAGCGTTTCGGTTTTGTCAGTCGGACGATGATAGTCATCGTGGCTGCCGGTAAAAAAGGCGACTACGGGAAGGCCTTTCGGATAAAGCGCGGTCGTGTCCGTGGGCAGGTACGGATCCTCCTGCAATGTGAGGTTGAAGCCCGCAGCGACGTTGCGTTTTTCGATGAGCTTTGGCCAGGCGGGCTTTCCAGCACATTGGGATCCTAAGCTTAGAATTCCACGTGGACAAGTTGTCGCG
>JADMIO010835373.1_pt1 | contig 45045 bp, 43 predicted proteins | sample 8958161 | NCBI WGS metagenome assembly JADMIO01 (sample SAMN16585339, study PRJNA669376) | soil metagenome | isolation source: Crop rotation soil | place: USA: Cullars Rotation, Alabama | collected 2011
CAAGCCTCACGGCGAAGCCGCCATGCCAAGCGCCTCGGGCGCCCATGCGCGAGTCCGCGAGCCCCCTGCCACGCTATCCGCCGGCCAGCACCGCGCGAAATCCCGCCTCCCCCAGTATCCGGCAAACGGCCTCCCGCTGGTCCCCCTGGATCTCGATCCGCCCCTCCTTCACGGTCCCGCCGCAGCCGCAGGCGTTGCGCATCTTCTTTGCCAGCTGTTCCTTTTCCGGGAGCCCGATGCCGACAAAGCCATCGACGACCGTGACCGTCTTTCCCCCGCGATTCCCCGTCTCCCGCCGCACGTCGACGCGCCCGCGATTGCGGACGGGCGCGACCTTGGGCATGGAGCCCGGGGCTTGGGGCTTCGGGGCGGGTGCATTCGGCAGCCCAGCCGAACTCAACGCGCCAAAAGGATTCTGATTCAGGGACCCTCCGCCATCCGTCGGGATCTTGGAATCGGCAGACATCAGAAATTGAGGGACCACATATACGCACATATACGCACATATGCGTTCGGATTGATTGGGTCGGGCTTGGGTCCAAACCAAGACGACAAATCATATGTGCTCATATGTGCGAATATGTGGTCCCACCGTCCTTAAGCTTTTCCGCCGCAGGCGCCGGCGGGGATGTCGGTATCTCCGCCCAGGAACATCATCGCCTTGGCGTAGCTGCGGCGCTCGAGGAAATGGGTGAGCTGCGGATGCAGCCCGGCGCGGTTGCGTTCCAGGAGCGTGTCGAGCCGCGCCATCGCGTCGGAGATGGCCTGGCGATCCGACTTCCTCGTGCCCTCCAAGAGCGCTGTTAGTGCTTCTTTGATCTCAGCTTCCATACGGAGAGTTTTCCCCACCCACGCCGGATTTGCAATCGGCGGGATATCCCGGACCTTTGGCGGTCCGACCGTGAACGTTTAAAGCTTAACGCTTAACGTTTAACGCTTAAGGCCTGCCACGCATGCGCTCCATCGACCTGCCCACCCGCTCCAACGCCGACGTCATCGACGCGGCGTACAAGTCGTGGCTGGAGAATCCGCAGTCGGTCGACGCCGACTGGCGCGCCTTCTTCCAAGGCTTCACCCTCGGCCTCAATGGCTCGGGAACCGTAGCTGGCCTCGCTGAGGCCGGCTCCCCCGACTCCGCCAAGCAATGCGCCGTCCGCAACCTGATCGAGCGCTACCGCGCCCTCGGCCATCTCCAAGCCACGCTGGATCCGCTCAGCCCACCGCCGGGGGAAACCCCGCGGCTCGCGCTCCCGGAATTCGGACTCTCCGACGCCGATCTCGACACGGAGTTCGACGTCGGCGACTGCCTCGGCGGCGGGACCATGAAGCTGCGGGACCTGCTCGACGACCTGCGCCAAACCTACTCCTCGACCCTCGGCGCGGAGTATACCCACATCCAGGACACCGAAGTCCGCGAGTGGGTGCAGCGGCGGATGGAGGCTTCGCGCAACCGCCCCAGTTTCACCCGGGAGCAGAAGATCCGGATCCTGCGGCGGCTGCACAAGGCTGAGCTCTTCGAGCGCTTCCTCCACACCAAGTATGTCGGCCAAAAGCGGTTTTCCCTCGAGGGCGGCGAGACTTTCATCGCCGCGCTCGATGCGTTGATCGAAGCCTGCCCGGCGCGCGGCGTGGAGGAGATCGGGATGGGCATGGCGCACCGCGGCCGGCTGAATGTGCTGACGTCGATTCTCCGCAAGCCGTTCGACGTTCTCTTCGAGCAGTTCTCCGAGAATTTCCTGCCCGACACCGTCGCCGGCGACGGCGATGTGAAGTACCATCTCGGATACCAGGCGGTCCTCAATACCGTCGACGGCGGCAAGGTCGACATCCGCCTGGCGGCAAATCCTTCGCACCTGGAGGTGGTCGGCCCCGTCGTGCAGGGCAACGTGCGAGCGCGGCAGCGGGTCCGCGAAGACAACGAGCGCCGGAAGGTCCTCCCGTTCATCGTCCACGGGGACGCGGCCGTCGCCGGCCAGGGCGTCGTCGCCGAGACGCTCAACTTCTCCCAACTGGCCGGTTATCGCACCGGCGGGACCATCCATTTCGTCATCAACAACCAGATCGGCTTCACCACCCTGCCGAAGGAAGCCCGGTCGACCCGCTACTGCACCGACGTCGCCAAGATGATCGATGCCCCCGTCTTCCACGTGAACGGGGACGACCCGGAGATGGTTTGCCACGCCCTGCTGCTGGCGCTCGATTTCCGCCTGCAGTTTCACCGGGACGTGATGATCGACATGTACTGCTACCGGAAGCACGGGCACAACGAGGGCGATGAGCCGGCGTTCACGCAGCCGATGATGTACCGCACGATCTCGGCGCATAAGAGCGTGTCCGCCGTTTACACGGAAAAGCTCACCGCCGAGAACTCGATGACCGCGGAGGAGGCCGCGGCCATCCCGGCGGAATACACCGCGGCGCTGGAGGCGAACCTGGCCCGGGCTAGGGAACGCGAACCCCGGAAGCCCGCGCGGCCCGGCGAGGACCCTGCCGCGCCGTTCCGGGGATCGACCGCCGTCTTCCAGCCGCCGTACAAGTTCACGCCCGTCACGACCAGCGTGAGCCGCGAGCAGTTGGAGACCGTGGTCCGGGGTCTCACGCACGTGCCGGTCAACTTCAAGATCAACCCCAAGATCCGCCGGCTGCTCGACACGCGCGCCCAGGCGTTTGCCGCCGGCGGGCCGGTCGACTGGGGCTTCGGCGAGGCGCTCGCTTTCGGCACGCTGCTCCTGGAGAACACGCCGGTCCGGCTCAGCGGCCAGGACAGCGAGCGCGGCACTTTCAGCAGCCGCCATGCGGTGCTCTACGACATCGACAGCGGCGAGTCTTACGTGCCGCTGAAGAACCTGGCCGAGCGGCAGGCCCAATTCTGCGTCTACAATTCGCTGCTCTCCGAGTTTGCCGTCCTCGCCTTCGATTACGGGTACTCGGTGGATTACCCCGAGATGCTCTGCCTCTGGGAGGCGCAGTTCGGCGATTTCGCCAACGGGGCGCAAGTCGTGATCGACCAGTTCATCGCCAGCGGGGAATCGAAGTGGCAGCGCCGCAGCGGGATCGTGCTCCTGCTGCCGCACGGCTATGAGGGCCAGGGTCCGGAACACTCGTCGGCCCGGCTGGAGCGCTTCCTCCAGCTCTGCGCGCAGAACAACATCCAGGTCGCGTATCCGACGACGCCCGCGAGCTACTTCCATCTCCTCCGCCGGCAAAAAAAGCGGGATTTCCAGAAGCCGCTCGTCGTGATGACGCCGAAGTCGCTGCTGCGTCATCCGGCCGCCGTCTCGAAGGTCGAGGATTTCACGAACGAGTCGTTTGTCGAGATCCTCGACGACCCGACCAGGCCGCAAAAGCCGGACCGGATAATCCTCTGCAGCGGAAAGGTGTACTACGACCTGGTCGACCATCGCGGGAAGGAAGACGGTGCCTCCACCGCGATCATCCGGCTCGAGCAACTGTACCCGCTGAACGAGAACCAGCTCTCTGCCCTGGCCGACGCGTACGGGCATGGCGCGACCCTGGTCTGGTGCCAGGAGGAGCCGCGGAACATGGGCGCCTGGCGCTGGATTGCGCCGAAGCTCGAGCGGCTCTTCGGCCGCAAGGCCCTCTACGCCGGCCGCGAAGCCGCCGCCTCCCCCGCCGTCGGCGCGTTAGCCGCACATAGATTAGAACAAAACGCCCTGATCCGGGCAGCCTTTACGGTCTAACATGCGCATTTTTGAACAGGAGTACCGTGCGGATCGGGAGACAGGTAGTCATAGACCATCGACAAGTCGCAAACCCGGTCCTCCCGATCCTCCTGTTCAAACCGAAACTCCTTATACCCATGATTGATGTAAAAGTCCCGTCTGTTGGGGAATCTATCAGCTCGGGCATTCTGTCGAAGTGGCTCGTGGGTGACGGCGAGGTCGTGAAGAAGGACCAGCCGCTCTACGAGTTCGAGACCGACAAGATCACCTCCGAGGGCACCGCCGAGTCGGCTGGCAAAATCGCGCTCAAGGTCAAGGCGGGCGACGAGGTAAAGGTGGGGCAGGTCGTGGCGACGATCGACTCAGAGGCGCAGGCCAATCCGGGGTCGGCGCCCCCGGCTACAGCCGAGCCACCGGAGCCCAAGCCCGCCCCGCCGGCGGCGAATAGCCCGCGGCCAACCCCCGCGGCCACCGTTCCGCAGCCTGTAGCCGGGGGCGCCGACCCCGGATTCCCGACGACCGCACCGCAGCCTGTAGCCGGGGGCGTCGACCCCGGATTTCCGACGACCGCACCGCGGCCTGTAGCCGGGGGCGCCGACCCCGGGCCTCCGGCCAAGTCGGGCGACGCCCGCCGCACGCGACGGAAAATGACCCCCATGCGCGCCCGGATCGCGCAGCGCCTCGTCCAGTCGCAGCACGAGGCGGCGATGCTCACGACCTTCAACGAGGTCGACATGTCCGCCGTCATGGAGCTGCGGAAGCGGTACCAGGAGGACTTCACGAAGAAGTACGGCGTCAAGCTGGGGTTCATGTCCTTTTTCACCAAGGCGGCCGTCCACGCGCTCAAGGCCGTGCCGTCGGTCAACGCGCAGATCGACGGCGACTCGATCCTCGAGAATCATTTCTACGACATCGGCGTGGCCGTGTCATCCGAGAAGGGCCTGCTCGTCCCGGTGATCCGCGACTGCGACAAGCTCGGCATGGCCGAGATCGAGAAGGCGATCATCGAGGCCGCCGGGAAGGCGCGCACCGGCAAGATCGCGCTCACCGACCTCGAGGGCGGCGTCTTCACGATCACGAACGGCGGCATCTTCGGCTCGATGCTCTCGACCCCGATCATCAACCCGCCGCAGAGCGCCATTCTCGGCCTGCACACCATCACCGACCGCCCCGTCGCCCGCGACGGGCAGGTCGTCATCCGCCCGATGATGTACCTCGCCCTGAGCTACGACCACCGGCTGATCGACGGCAAGGACGCCGTCACGTTCCTCGTCGCCGTGAAGCAGGCGATCGAAGAGCCGACGCGGTTGTTGCTCGGGATGTAGGGCTCAAGCAAAGGCCCGGGGTCAGCGACCCCGGCTACCGCAAGCGCATTGCTGTAGCTGGCCTCGCTGAGGCCGGTTAGCCACTACTGAAAGCTCGGATTCTGCGGCGCCTTCGGCAGCGGTGGCGCGTTCTGCGGTAGCCGCATGTCCGTGACGGGAACCTCCGGCCCGACTTCCTCGATCTTGATTCCGTTGGCCCACATCTGGCCCGAGCCGGCGACAAACATCCCGTAGGCGAGCGCCCGCGCGTTGGCGGGGACGTCCAACACGATCGAGGCTGGCTGCCAGTCGGTCGTGCCCTTCACCGGGCGATTGTCCATGTTGTCGAAGCCCACCGGCTGTCCGCCACCCTGCGGGTCGATACGGAGCCAGAGGTGTCCGCCGCCGTCGTTGGCCTCCTCCGACTTGACCATCCCGGTCAGCCGTATCCGCTTCCCCACGTAATCCTCGGCCGAGATCGTCTGCATCATCCCGCCAAACCCATCGACGTTCGGCTGGACCGATTTCACGTACGCGCTGGGCGTGCCGTTGTACGAGTTATTCTCATCCACGCCCACCACGTAGGCGTCGACCTTGCTCCCGTTCTTCCCCCACCCGGTCGGCGCCTTGGTCGTGACACCCGGGACGGGGACATTCTCCGCTGGGAACGGTGCCGCCACCGCCACTGGCGCTGCGACGGGCGCCGTCAGCCGCGTGGGACCGGCCGCTGGCGGCTCGCCCGCCTGGGCGGGGGGTCGGATGTCTGCCTCGGACGCGCCAACGCGCCGCGACAGGTCCTTCATCTGCCGCTTCAAGTCATCGCGGTCCCGCGCCAGCCCAGCCACCGTCTCCTTCAGCTCACTCGTCTGCCGCGCCTGAAAAACCGCCAGCGCGATCAGTAGTGCCAATCCGATCCCGACGAGGACCTTGTTGCCATTCATGGTGTTTCATCCAGCCAGACGGATGTAGTAGTCGGAGGTTGCGCGGTCGAAAATCGTTTTTTGTCCCAATGGGGAGAAAAAACGGTAGTGGGTCAGTTTGATTCCGGTTGTAGGGCCGGTGTCTTGCACCGACCGCGCACGGCTGGTGCAAGACACCAGCCCTACAGATGGATTCCTATCAAATCGATCAAACTGACCTACTACCCCGGGACCAAAGGGGTCGCGTCTTGAGGTCTCGCGCGACAACATATCGCGCCATGCTTTATGACCTTTACGGTAAACATCAGAAAGAATGACGCGACCCCCTAGGCACATTTCGGCTATTAATGGGGCGATTTAGGTGGGGCCTGGTTCTCTGCCAGCGGCAGATCGACACCCACGAATAATCCGGCTTTTTTAGGGTCATGAGAATAGCGGTCCCGCTCGCGTTCGCCGCGCTGGTGCTCGGATCAAACATCCCGGTTCACGCCCAGTCGAATCGGCCGGGGGGCGTCACCACGCTGGTGATGGGCGCCGATACTGGGAACGGGGTCATCCCGGCCCTGCCGGGCAGCCGGGTGCGTGTTCCGCCGCTGGAGCAGGTGAAAATATTGGCGCCGGAAGGCTGGCCGTTGCCCGCGCAGTGGATGAAGGACGGGAAGCCAATCCTGGGGGCCACGGGGTCGTCGTACACGATTCCGTTCGCGACGTCGGCCGACAGCGGCCGCTACGGCCTGGCGGGCGCTCTCCCTCCCGGCGGAGCCGGGGCGACGGGCATCGATCTCGACGTCGTCCTTCCGGGCCATCTCGCCAATTTCTCGATGCGCGTGGAACTGAATCCCGGCGCGGGCGCCACGCAGACGGCCGGTTTCGTGGTGGTGGGCAAGCAGCCGAAGCTGTTCCTCGTGCGCGCCGTGGGGCCGTCGCTGAAGGCGTTCGGGCTGACCAAGGTCGTCGCGCGGCCGCAATTCCGGTACTTCGACAGCAAGGGTGCCGAGCTGGTATTCGTCTATCCCGCGATCGCGCTGAACTGGGACATCATTTTCCGTGCCGCCGGGGCTTTTCCGCTCGGTGAAAACGGCGACAGCTACAACTACGTCTCGCTCGCCCCCGGGGCCTATACGATCCAGGTCAGCGACGCCCAGGCCGCCGGCGGCACGGTCCTGCTGGAAATCTATGAGCTCCCCTCTTCCGCGCTGCAGGAAGCAGCGGGGATCGCGGTTGTTGTGCCGCCTTCTCCTTGAGGTGGCGTCCACGTTGCTGGCCGCCGGTCACTTGAACGGAATCGAAACCGGCGAACCCATCGGTTTCCCGGAAACGTCATAGATCACCGGGGACCCGACCACCCTGGCGTTGCGCAGGGGAGTTTCGTCGTACAACTGGCCGTTCGCGTAGTATTGGCGCCATATACCGGAAAATCCCTTTGCGCGATCGGGGGCCACGAGCATGTGCTCCTCGTCGGGCATGGGTGGGCCGATCTTCGCCACAGTCGGACCCATGCCGGCCGCCGCGGGCGGCTGATAGTCGACGTCGAATACCCAGTGGTGATCGAGACGGTAGCGCTTCAGGAGGCCGGTGGGGCTGCGCCCATTGATATTGCGCAGATGCATCGACCCCGGGGCCAGGGCCAGCAGCGCGACCAGTTCCGGCTCGGTTATTCCTGGTTTGAGTACCTGTAGAGCCGCTTTCCACCGCGCCTCTCCCCCGTCAGGCTCCGTGATGTTCACCGTGTGACTCGGGTAGCGCGCAACAATAGCCCGGATGTCAGCCGCCGCCCGGTCGCGCTTCGTTTGATCCTGCCCTTGGAGCTCCGCCAGCGCCGACGCCAGGCGCCGTTGATCGAGCGGGAGTCGCGCCCGCAGGCGGGAAACGCCGATTGCGGCCACCAAGACGCAGAGCAGCGCCGGCAACGCGAAGGACCCGAGACGCCTCATTGGTGCTACCAGTGAAAGATGAACACCGGCGCGGCGGCGGCGACGCCGGCGAGGAACTGGACCGCCAGGATGGCGACCGCGGCGCGCGGCGCCCGGGGCAGCCATCGTGCCGCGAAGAACAGGATCACCGGCAATTGGAGCGCCATCAGCAGCTGCCACAGGTGTGCCGCCGTTCCTTCGTCCGCCTGCGGTTGGGTGCCGTGGAGGACGATGTGGACGGCGATAACCGCGATTGCGGAAATCGACATCGCGACCGGGATGAAGGCGCTTGGGTGCCGGAAAGTGCTGGCGACTGGGGTGGTCTCCGTCACGGGGAAGATCATGCCGAAGTGAGCGGCTGGTGCAAGACACCAGCCCTACCGCAGCCATCCGCGGTCAACCCTCTCCGCTACTTCAGCTCGGTCGCGCTCGCGGAGACCGGTTGCGGGGCGCCGACGGATTGGATCTCCACGACGCTGTCGCCGTCGAAGATCACGTCGACGTAGCCGTCGGCGCGGCGGCCGGGATGGTCGAGGTAGAACGGAAAACGCGGGTCGTTCTTGGCGATGTAGCGATGGAAGAAGCCGCGGTACAGCGGGGTGCCGTCGGCGTCCTGGTAAAGGCGATAGGTCCAGACCTCGTGCGTGTCCCGGTCGTGGACCGGCCGCATCGTGACGCGGTCGGGGCGGCCCAGGGCGAGGCGGACCTCATCCATGTCGAAGCCCGGCTGCACCCGCCCTTCCCGAATTGCCTGCAACTGCGGCGCCGGGAGCGTGTGAACCACCTCCGGATGCCGCTTGATCCGTGTCTCCGGTGTCGCGCAGCCGCTCATCGCGCCAAGAAGCGCGGTGGCGAGTAGCGCAATTAGTGCTTTCACACCGGGATCGACCGACTTTTCATGCCAACGCCTCTACGGTGAAGACCCTATTGCTCTGGGATATCGATGGTACCTTGATGACCGGGGGGACCGGGGCGCGCGCTTTGCGCGTGGCGCTGCGGGAAGTATTCGGGGTCGAGGGCGCGCTGGATACCATCGATTTTGCCGGGCGCACCGACCGCTGGATCCTGCGGCAGGTGTTCGCCAGGTTCGGGTTGCCGGACACGGAGGACAACTTTCAGCGGTATATCGAGGGCTATCTCGCCGCCCTGCCCGCGGAGCTGGTCAAACCGGGCAGCCGCGTCCTCCCCGGCGTGGAATCCGTGCTCAAGGCGGCGGCGGCCCAGGGCTTCGCCCAGGGACTGCTGACCGGAAACATCCGCCGCGGCGCGGAACTGAAGCTGACGCATCACGGGCTCTGGTCTTACTTCGCTTTCGGCGCCTTCGCCGACGACAGCGAACATCGCAACGAGCTCGGCCCCCACGCCGTGCGCCGCGCCGCGCAGCACGCGGGCGTGGAATTCCGGCCCGATCGAACCTGGGTCATCGGCGACACCCCGCACGACATCGAATGCGGCCGCCACATCGGCGCCCGCACGATCGGGGTCACAACGGGACGGTACTCTGCGGATGAACTGAAAGCACAAGAACCGGACGCCGTCCTACCTGGACTCGAAGATTTGGATGCATTCCTGAGGATAGTCGGTTGAACAGGAGCGATCCGGAGGGGTTGAGGAGACAATAGACAAGTGCGCCTCCGCTGACCCGATCCTCTCGATCCTCCTGTTCAAAGCGCCTCGGATTGGAATTATTGGAACAGGAGGACCGTGCGGACCGGGAGGGTTTTGCCGAACCCCGGAACCGGCCGGTTATTTCGCTCCTGTTCAAAACCTCCTCCGCAAAACCCTTTGCGGCCTTCGCGACCTTCTGTTCCCATCCCGACTTTATGCCCAAACTTTCTGTAGCCATGGGATCCGATCACGCCGGGTTTAAATACAAGGAGGCGCTGAAGGCGTATCTTCTCGCGGAGGGGCATGTGGTCCGCGACTTCGGGACCAACTCGGAGGAATCGTGCGACTACCCGGATTTCTGCCGTCCGGTGGCTGAAGCGGTGGCGCGCGGCGAGTATGAGCGCGGGATCGTGCTCGGCGGATCCGGCAACGGGGAGGCGATGGTGGCCAACCGGGTCAAGGGCGTGCGCTGCGGGCTCTGCTGGAATGAACAGGTGGCCATCTGGAACCGATCGCACAACGACGGCAACGTGCTCTCCATCGGACAGCGGACCGTCACCCAGGAGGAGGCGATCAAGATCCTGAAGGTGTGGCTCGCGACGGAGTTCGAGGGCGGCCGCCACGTGGGAAGAATACGAAAGATCGATCAGCCATAGTCATCGTAGTCGTTCTCGACGCGCAATCACACCGACCTGGCTTTACGTCCGAGAACGAGGACGAGTACGACTACGAGAACGATTATTCATGTCATCGGAGGACGAAACCATCGCCGAGCGGCCCGAGGAACAGCGCCACCTTGCCGCCATTGTGTTCACGGACGTCGCGGGCTACTCGGCGCGGATGCAGCGGGATGAACGGGGGACGCTGGCGGCGGTGCGGGCGGACTTTGACCGGATGAGGAAGCTTTGCCGCAAGTATCGCGGCGAAGTGCTCAACACGATGGGCGACGGCATGCTGCTTTGCTTCTCCAGCGCGGTGAAGGCGGTGGCTTTCTCGCTGCAGGTCCAATCCGAGTTCGGCAAGCGGGTTGGCGCCGGCGCACCCGACGGCCCGCTCGAGCATCGCATCGGCATCCACGTGGGCGACATCTTCCGGCACGAGGGCCAGGTCGCGGGCGACGGCGTCAACATCGCGGCGCGGCTGCAGACGAAGGCCCCGCCCGGCGGCATCTGCGTCAGCCAGATCGTCTACGACATGGTGAACGGCAAGATGCCGCTGCAGGCGGAGCCGCTCGGCGTCCAGGAGTTCAAGAACATCTCGAAACTGTCCGTCTACTGCCTCTCCGTCTCGGCCGCCTCCGCGGCCCGCGCGCGAGCCATCGCCCGCCGCTACCCGGCGAAGATAATGGCGGCCGTCGCGGTGGCCGGGGCGATCGCCATCGGGTTCCTCATCTGGAAGCGCGTTCCCCGCTCCGCGCCGGAGAAGTCGATCGCGGTGCTGCCGTTTGCCAACCTGAGCCCCGCCCCGGAGAACGCCTTCTTCGCGGATGGAATCCATGAGGACCTGATCACCAATCTCGCCCGGATCAGCGACCTCAAGGTGATCTCGCGGACGTCGGTCCTCGCCTACCGCGACCCCGGCGCCCGGAACCTGCGCCGGATCGCGTCCGAGCTTGGGGTGGCCAACGTCCTCGAGGGGAGCGTCCGGCGCGAGGGCTCCAAGGTCCGCATCACGGCCCAGTTGATCGACGCGCGCACGGACCAGCATCTTTGGGCGGAAACGTATGACCGCGAGGTCAAGGACGCCTTCGAGGTCCAGGGCGCCATCGCGGAGGAAATCGCGAAGACGCTCGCCGCCGGGTTCAAGGCCAACGAGCGCGCCGCGATCGCGCGCAGGCCGACGAAGAACCCGGAAGCCTATGACGCGTATCTCAAGGCCCGCACCGCGGCCGAATCCCTCGGGGGCTCGCGTCGTGAGGACTACGAGCGGACGGCCATGCTCTATGAGCAGGCCTTGAAGCTGGATCCCGCCTTCGCCGTCGCCTGGGGCGAGTTGTCGACGCTGCACGCCGTCATGTACTGGTGGGGTACGCTGGATCCGTCGGCCGACCGGAAGGCCAAGGCCAAGGCGGCCCTCGACGCGGCGGCCCGGATCGCCCCGGATGCGGCGGAGACGCACGTCGCCCGGGGCAACTTTGCCTATCGGTGCGAGAACGACTGGGCCGGCGCGCTCAAGGAATACGAGGCTGCCCAGCGGTCGCTGCCCAACGACGCCGAGCTCCTCGTGGATATCGGCGCGGCGCAGCGGAGGCTGGGAAGATGGAACGAGGCATTCGCCGCCTTCGAACAGGCGGCCCGGCTTAATCCGAATGACGCTGGTTCAGTCGACGCTTACCTTAACACCGCGATCTGGTTAAGGCGCTATGAACTCGTGCGCAAATTCGGCCCGGAGTATACCGAAAACGGCATGCAGCTGAAGACCCTGCGTCTTGACCGGAACCGGTGGCTCGCGGAGATGGCGACAACCGGCCAACTCGACCATATCACGGTGAGGAATCCGACCCCGTTTGAGCGCTACCAGGATGCATTGGACACCGGCAATTTTGAGGGCGCGGCGGCGGCATTGAACAACCTCGGTTCCGAAACCGTCCAGGATGCCGGAGGAGTCGCAAACGAACCGGTGGCGCTGCACCGCGCGCAGCTGGCGTTCGCGCAAGGCAATGCCGCCCTGGCCCGGCAGGCGGGGGCGGAAGCCTTGGCGTACTATCGGTCACAGACTTGGACTCCCCGGCAGGAAAGCGTCGCGCTCGCGGGGCGCGCCCGCGCCGAGGCGCTGGCCGGCAACACGGCCGAGGCCATAAAGGATGCCCGCGATGCATTGGAACGCACTTTGCAGCGGGATAAGTTCAATGCGGTGCTGGTCCAACTCAGCCTCGGCGAAGTGTACGTTATCACCGGCGAACGCGCGCAGGCGCTTGGCGTCCTTCGTGACCTAATGGCTGGCCCATGCCCGAAGCCCGCGGCGGCCTTTGCGCTGGATCCAGTCTGGAGCCGCGTCGCCCGCGAACCAGAGTTCAAGGACGTCCTCAAGACGGCGAAGCCCCTGTAGGGTTGCCGCTCGCCGGCAACCTATCCCCCAGGCGGCCGGCAAGCGGCCGCCCTACATTACGCTTTCACTTTGAGATTCGGTCTTTCCTAATTGCGCCGAAGCAATGCCTTTTCCCAAGACGCCGGCCATCTTTGAGACGCGGAGCATTCGCCCGGGAGATCTGCAGCAAAAACCTGCGGAAACGCTGGTTACGATTTATGCCTGGATGCAGCTGGCGCGCCTCGGGGACAACCGGATCCTGGAGCTATTCCGGCAGGGGTTGCTCCGCGGCACGGTCACCGGCGGGCAGGGCAACGAGGCATTCATTATCCCGCTGGCGCTGCTGGCGGACAAGGCGATCGACGTGGTCTCGTTCACCCAGCGCGGTTTCGGCGGCCACCAGATCTGGGGCGGGCATTTCTGCGAGCACCTGAACCAGTATTTTGCGAACGCGGAGAGCCCGACCAAGGCGCGCGAGGGCAATATCCACCACGGCGACCCGAAGAACCGGTCGCTGCCGATGATCAGCCACCTGGGCGCCATGCTCGGGCCGGTCCTCGGGATGACGGACAGCCAGAGGCGGTTTGGCCGCGAGGCCGTGGGCTTCGGTTTTTTCGGCGACGGCGGCTCGAGCACGGGCGACGTGCACGAGTCCATGAACCTGGCCTCGCTCCTCTCGCTGCCGGTCGTCTTCGTGATCGAGAACAACCGGTACGCGTACTCGACTCCCCTGGACGAGCAGCACGCGCGCGGGACGGAACTGTGGAAGCGGGCCGCGGCCTACGGGATCGAGGGGATCGCGATCGACGCGACCGACGTCGAGGTCTCGGTGCGCACGCTCGAAAGGGTGATCGCGAAGGCCCGCCGCGAATCGCGGCCGATGCTGGTCGAGGCGCATATTGTCCGGCTGCGCGGACACGCGGCGTACGACACCTGCGACTACCTGAAACCCGGGGAGAACGAGGAATTCCTGAAGGACGACCCGATGCCCAAGGCGCGCGCCCGGGCGGTCGCCGCGGCCGGAGCCGCCCGGATCGATGCGGTCGACGCCGAGATCGCGGCCTTCGTCGAGGCCTGCGTGACGTACTGCCTGGCGGTCCCGCGGCCGAATCCCGCCGGGATGGAGGCCGACCTATTCGCGCCCGCCGAGGCACCCTACCCCTGGAAACCGACGATCGAGGGCGTCACCGAGAACCTGACCATGGCCCAGGCGCTCAACCGCGCCCTGCGCAAGATCCTGGCCGAGCGACCCGAATCCGTGGTCATCGGCCAGGACATCGGGCTATACGGCGGCGCGTTCAAGGTGACCGAGGGCCTCCTGAAGGAGTTCGGCCGCCCCCGGGTGTTCAATGTCCCGCTGGCCGAGAGCGCCTGCACCGGCTACGCGCTGGGCATGTCGATGGGCGGCCACCGGGTGATTGAGGAATTCCAGTTCGCCGACTTCGCGACCGAGGCGACAACGCAGATCGCGCTGAACGCGGCGACGATGCATTTCCGGTCGGGGGCCGCCGCGCCGCTGGTCTACCGGCTGCCGTGCGGCGGCGGGCTCACCTTCGGCTCATTCCACTCGCAGGAGCTGGAGTCGTTCTTCCTCGCCATGCCCGGCCTGAAGGCGCTCTACCCCAGCAACCCGCAGGATGCGTTCAACGCGCTGCTGGCGGCCTATGAGGACGGCAACCCGGTCCTGCTCTTCGAGCACAAGGGCCTCTACCGGCGGGCCCGGCACTCGATCGCGTGGGACCCGGCGTACCGCGACGTCTGGAAACCAACGGTCCTCCGCCGGGGCGACTACGCGACGCTGCTGACATACGGCGAGATGGTCCTGTTCGCGGCCGAGGTGTGCGAGTATTTCGCGGCCGAATACGAGAGGCCGATCGAGCTGATCGACCTGCGCTGCCTCGCGCCCCTCGACCTGGCCGCGGCGAAGGCGTCGCTGGAGCGCACCGGCCGGCTGATCGTCCTGCACGAGGGCCGCCGCACCCACGGCTTCGGCGCCGAGATCGTGTCCCGCCTCACCGAGGGTTCATTCCCGTTCCTGAAGGCCGCTCCCCTGCGGATCGCCTCGCTCGACCTCCCCGTCCCCTTCGCCCCCGAGCTGGAACACGAATTCCGGCCCACGAAGGAAACGATCATCGAGGCTATTTCCAAATGGATGGAAACCTAGCCGCCGGGCGTCGGACCACATATGCGCACACATTCGCACATATGCCCCAATCCGGATTTCGGGCTCGAACCCTGACTCCAACACCGAATCCTGACTGCCTGCATATGTGCATATATGTGGGTAAATGTGGTCCAACTTCTCACCATGATCGCGAAGCCTTTTATTGAACCGGCGCGGTGGGCGGGGGTCCGACTTTTGGCGATGGATGTCGATGGCGTGCTTACGGATGGAACGGTGCAGGTGGGTTCCGACGGCTCGGAGGCCAAGACCTTTTCCATCATCGACGGGCTCGGGATGAAGCGCGTCCTCGCGAAGGGAATCCCGGTCGCCTGGATCAGCGGCCGGGCCTCGAAGGCGACCACCGTCCGCGCCGGCGAGCTCGGCATCAGCCACGTCATCCAGGGCCGGACCGACAAGATCGACGCGCTGCGCGAGCTCGCGCGCTCCCTGAAGGTCGAGCAGGCCCAGTGCATTTATATCGGGGACGACGACATCGATGCGCCCGCGATCAAGTGGGCGGGCATCGGCATTGCGGTGCCGGATGCCGCCCCCGAGGCCGTTGACGCGGCGGCCTACATCACCCGCCGGGCGGCGGGTCACGGGGCCGTACGCGAGGTTTGCGATCACATCCTCGCGGCCGCAGGCTCCGCGCGAAAGCCATGATCCGGGCCGCCGCTCTCCTCCTCCCGCCGTTGCTGGCGCTCGCCGGCGGCGCGCTCGAGACGCCCAAGGCCAGGGAATCCACGCAGGCCAGTGAGACGACGCTGCCGATCTTCACCGACGAAGGATTCCGCTCGATGTATATCCGCGGCTCGGCGGTGGAGATCGCCGATACCGGCCAGCGCGCGCAGATGAAGGACATGCACCTGACGGCGTACGTCGGGGACGCTGCCGGGACCGTCCAAGGCATCCTCATCGCCCCCGAGGCGACGCTGATCGGCAAGGATCACGTCGAGGGCGACAAATCCGTCCGCATCCTGCGTGACGACCTCGACGCGACGGCCATGAAATGGAGCTATGACAAGAAGGAACAACTCATTACGCTCATCGGGAACGTGAAGGTGACTTTCAAAGCCGAACTGAGGGAAATCCTGAAATGACGAGGAACGCGCGCCTGGCCTGCTCCGTCGCCGTGATCCCCGGCCTCATGGCGCTCGCCGCCCTTGCCGGCGGCGCCGCCGCCCCGGAGGTGGTGCCGGAGCCGACGGTGCTGACCGCCGACAAGGCCGTGCTTCGCACCGTGGGAAACGAAACGAAGGGAGTCTTCGAGGGCTCGGTCACGCTGAGCGGCACGAACCTGAAGATGTCGGCGGACCGGATCGAGATCCTGGTGGACAGCGTGGGTGATAAGGATCTCACCCTCCCGAACATCCAGAAGTTCAAGCGCCTGCTCGCGACCGGGCACGTGCGGATCGTGCAGGACACCCTTACCGCGACGTCCGGCAGGGCGGAAGTGCTCCCGCGCGACGAGGTCGTGATCCTCACCGAGGATCCAATCGTCGTGCAGAAGAACCCGGACGGCAAGGAATCGACCTTTGCGGGCACCCGCATCCAGTGGCACAAGGGCGACGCCGCCTTGGACGTCGACTTTCCCCGCGCGACGATGCCGCCGATCAGGGATCTTGGCCTGGGAAAGGAGAAGGACCCCGCGGCGCCGGCCGGGGCACGCCCGGAGCCTGGTCCCGGGGCGACGCAGAAATGAGCCCGTCGGCCGGAATCGACCCGCCCGCGCCGCGCCCCGAGCATGGTCGAGGGGCCGTTATGCAAACCAAGCCCTCCGAGATCCTGATTGACGGCCTGGTCAAAACCTACGGCACCCGCACGGTCGTCAATGGCGTCAGCATCCGCTTCACCGCCGGTGAAGTGGTCGGCCTGCTCGGCCCCAACGGCGCGGGCAAGACGACGACGTTCTACATGGTGGTCGGCCTCGTGCCGGCGACCCGGGGACGCGTGGCGCTCGACGGCAAGGACCTCACCCATCTCCGGATGCACGAGCGGGCGCGGAACGGCATCGGCTACCTCCCGCAGGAAGCCTCGGTGTTCCGGAAGCTGACCGTGGCGGAGAACATCCTCGCCATCGCGGAGGCCGTGGGGGTGCCGCGCCGCGAGCGGGGCGCATGCGTCCGGCAGCACCTCGATGAACTTAACCTCAGCCAGGTGGCCGACCAGAAGGCGTACACCCTCTCCGGCGGCGAGCGCCGGCGGCTGGAAATCGCCCGCGCCCTGGTGATGCGGCCCAAGTTCCTGCTGATGGACGAGCCTTTTGCCGCCATCGACCCGATCTCCGTCGCCGAGGTGCAGAAGATCATCCTGCAGCTCAAGGCCCGCGGCCTCGGCGTGGTGGTGACGGACCATAACGTGCGCGAGACGCTGCGCGTCGTCGACCGCGCGTATCTCATCCATCGCGGCCGGCTGCTGACCGAGGGCACTGCCGACTTCCTCATCAACGACCAGCAGGCGCGGAAATTCTATCTCGGCGAGGATTTTAACCTTTGAACCGCGAATGAACACGAACGCACACGAGTATTTCGGGGTAAAAACATTCGTGTCCATTGGTGTCCATTCGTGGTTGAACTGATTTCGCCATGCAGAAAGCCATCCACGGCATAACGGTATCCCATTTCTTCGAGACCTATCGGTCGAAGCTGACGATGGAGCTGGTGACGGGGGAGAAGGGTCTGCACCGGCTGATCCGCGAGGGCACGATCAACCGGCCCGCGCTGGCGCTGACCGGGTTCTTCAAGTATTTCGCGCATCGCCGGATCCAGGTCCTCGGCGCGGCGGAGATGACCTACCTGAAGTCCCTGACGCAGAAGGCGCAGGCCAGCATTTTCGAGCAAATGATCCGGCGCGGGATACCGTGCCTCATCCTCACCCGCAATTTCAACGCCACGCAGACGATGCTCGAGGTCGCGACGCGCATGAACCTGCCGGTCTTCCGGACGCCGCTGATCACGATGAATTTCGTGAACCTGGCGACGCTCTGCATCGACAACGAGTTTGCGCCCGGCGCGACCGAGCACGCCACCACGCTCGACGTGAAGGGCGTCGGCGTGATGCTGCGCGGGGATTCCGGGGTGGGCAAAAGCGAGTGCGCCCTTGCGCTGATCGAGCGCGGCCACTCCCTCGTGGCCGACGACCTGACGATCATCCGGCTGGTGGACGAGCGCGAGTTGATGGCCTCGAGCCGTCCCCTCAACCGCGGCTACATGGAGTGCCGCGGCATCGGCATCATCAACATCGCCGAGATGTTCGGGATCAAATCGATCCGGCTGGAGAAGCGGATCGACATGGTCGTCTCGCTGCGCGAATGGACGCCGGAAGTGATCGAGGAACGGACCGGGCTGGAGGAAAACTACTACGAGATCCTCACGATGAAGGTGCCGCACATCGAGCTCTACGTCCGCCCCGGCCGCGATATTGCGCGCCTGGTCGAGGTCGCCGCGCTGACGCAGGCGCTGAAGCGGATGGGCCACGACCCCGCCAAGGATTTCAACGAGCGGCTGATCACGTTCATGAGCCAGCAGCCCGAGAACAAGCCGGTCACGATCAAGCCGCGGGAGCGCGAGGAGCCGCCGCCGGGCTCGGGCAGCATTGAGTGAGGGTGAGGGTGAGGGTGAGGGTGAGGGTGAGGGGGCAGCCAACGGGCCCGCGCTTGCGCCGCGATGCGACTCACCCACCCTGTTGCGTTCCCCTTCACTCTCACTCTCACTCTCACCATGGCCACACCTAGCCCGCGCGCAGATGGGCGTGCGAACAATCAGCTGCGATCGATCAAGTTTGAGGCGGATATTGCGCCTTACGCCACGGGGTCGGTGCTGGCGTCGTTTGGGCTGACGCGGGTCATCTGCGCCGCGACGATTGAACCCAAGGTGCCGAGCTGGATGCGGCAGCAGGGGGTCAAGGGCGGATGGCTGACCGCGGAGTACTCGATGCTCCCCTACTCCACGCTCGAGCGGAAGCAGCGGGATATCTCCCGGGGCAAGATCGACGGGCGCACGGTCGAGATCCAGCGGCTGATCGGGCGCTCGCTGCGCGCGGTGATCGACCTGCAGAAGCTCGGGGAGAACACGCTCTGGATCGACTGCGACGTGCTGCAGGCCGACGGTGGCACGCGGACCGCCGCCATCACCGGCGCCTATCTCGCCGCGCGGCTCGCCGTGCAGAAGCTGATCGACCAGAAGGTCATTGCCGCCAACCCGCTCGTCGACTCCGTCGCGGCCGTCAGCGTCGGGCTCTACGGCAACGCCGAGCTCCTGGACCTGGCCTACGTGGAGGACCGCGACGCCGAGGTCGATTTCAACATCGTCATGACCGGCCAGGGCCGCTTCGTGGAGGTCCAGGGCTCCGGCGAGGAGGCGACGTTCTCCCACGACCAGCTGCAGAGCCTCCTGGGGTTGGCGCGCGAGGGATTGAAGGAGCTATCCGCGCTGCAGACGGGATTTTTGACGCAACAGCTGCTCAAGTCGGCCGCCAAATAATCGTACTCGTTCTCGTACCCGTTCTCGTACTCGAATCAAATCGATCGGGTCGAGACCGAGCACGATTACGATTACGAGAACGATTTGGATAACGATGCCCCTCACCGAGCAAATCTATCGCTGGGAGCTCGACCTCGTGTCGCCGCCCGAGGCGCTCTGGCCTCTCGTGTCGGACACGGATCGCTTCAACCGGGACTGCGGTTATCCACCGGTTACCGTGGTGCCGCCGCCAAAGAACCCGGGGTCAGCGCCCCCGGCTACAGCAAGGGCAAATACTGCCGCCGGGGGCGCCGACCCCGGGCCCGCCCTTCGCAACGTCAAGCGTCTCCGCGCCAACGTCGCCGGCATCAGCGTCGAATGGGACGAGCATCCTTTCGAGTGGATGGCGCCGCGGCGGTTTGCCGTTGACCGAACCTACCACTCCGGGCCCGTCGCGCGGATGCTCACCACTTGTGAATTGAGGCCGTCAAAAGCGGGCGGCACCCATCTGGTGTACGAGCTGCGGATCACGCCATCCGGGCTGCTCGGCCGGCTAACCCTGCCCTATGCCATCGGGCGCCAGGCCCGGCGCAAGACCGAGGTAGTTTTCCGGAAGTACGACCAGTACGCGCAGGCTGGGCTGCGGCGCTCGGAGATCGCCCAAAGGCCCAATCTCGCCCCGGGAGGCGCCGCGCGCGTCGACCGTGTCGGCGCCGCGCTCATCGCCGGTGCCGGGCAGCCGAAGCGGGCGGTCGACCGGCTCGGCGGCTTCCTGACCGCGGCGGACGACCTCAGCGCCGCGCGCATGCGGCCGTATGCGCTGGCCGACCAGTGGAATGACGACCGGCGGGAAACGCTCAAGCTCTTCCTCCATGCCACGCGCTCGGGCCTGCTGGATTTCAGCTGGGACCTGATCTGCCCTCATTGCCGGGGCGCGCAGGCGCCGCAGGGCTCACTCAACACGCTCTCCGCCACGGCACATTGCCCGTCATGCGACGTCGATTTCACGGCCAATTTCGACCAGTCCGTGGAGCTCACCTTCAGGCCGAACCCCTCGGTCCGCGAGGTCGTGCGCGCCGACTATTGCGTCGGCGGGCCCCAAATCACGCCCCACGTCATCGCGCAGCAGGAGCTCGCGCCCGGGGTCGAGCGGACGCTGCCGCTGGCCCTCCGCGCCGGGCGCTACCGGCTCCGTTCGCCCGGGTTGAGCCAGCAGTACGCGTTTCGCGTCGACGAGAAGGGGGCCGCGCGTGCGCGGTTAGACCTGGGCGCGACTCCCCTGGGGGAGCCCGCCGTCGCGCCTGACGGGGAACTCGTCGTCGCCAACGCCTCGGGCGAGCCGCGGCTCGCGATCGTGGAGCACGTGGCCTGGAGTGACCAGGCCGTCACGGCCGCGGAGGTCACCTCGCTGCAGCTTTTCCGCGACCTCTTCTCCCGCGAGATCCTGCGGCCGGGCGAGCAAATCTCGGTCGGGTCGATGACCGTGGTCTTCACCGACCTCAAGAACTCGACCAGGATGTACAAGGACGTCGGCGACGCGTCGGCCTTCGGCCGCGTGCTGACGCACTTCGAGATCCTCAAGGCCTGCGTGGCCGACGAGGGGGGCTGCCTGGTGAAGACCATGGGCGACGCGATCCTGGCGGTGTTCACCCGGCCCGCCCCGGCCGTGCGCGCCATGGACCGCGCGCAGCGCTGGCTGGCCCACCCGCGATCGTACCCTCTCCCCGCCGGCATCAACGCCCCGCCGTCCTCGCTGCAACCGCTGTCGCTCAAGGCCGGGATCCACCTGGGGCCATGCCTCGCGATCAGCCAGAATGACCGGCTGGACTATTTCGGCACGACGGTGAATTTCGGCGCGCGGCTGTGCGCGCTTTGCACGGGCAAGGACATCATCCTCTCCGAGGCGGCGCGCGGGGACGCGGAGGTGACCGCGTGGCTGCGGGACGAGGCGGCGCGGCTCAATCCGATCCGCGAGGAGACGCGGCTGCGCGGGTTTGGGGACGAGGCGTTCCAGGTGTGGCGCCTGGCGCGCCTGGAGGATATCGGCGGGTCGGCGCCGCCGGTGTAACCCGGGAACAACACTCAACACTCAACATTCAACACTGAACACTCAACGAACTCGGAGATTGCGGGGAGCGCCAGCGACCCGACCCGCGCCGCCGACTTGAGTGTTAAGTGTTGAATGTTGAGTGTTCAGTGTTGCCCGGGGGTCCGCCGGCTCGAATTGCCATTAAGTTGCCGCCGGCGGCGGGCCGTAGCTCCCCTTCTCCGCCGTCTTCACGAAACCCTCGGTGACGGTTTTGAGCTCCTCCCAGCGGGCGCGGATGCGGCGGGCTTCCTCCTTGGTGATCACGTTGTCGGAGGACGAGGTCGCGATCGCGGCGAGCATGTCGGAGAATTCCTTCACGATATCGTTCGTGAGCGGGATCAGCGGGCCGCCGGCGGGGGCCTTGTCGGGATTCTGGATATAGAACCCGCCGGCCCGCTCGCAGACCCACTGCGCGATCTGCGGATTGCCGGTGATCTTTACCAGCTGCCCGACCCGGTCGAGCGGGCTGTTGGCGCCACTGCCGGTCTCGTCGGCCGGCGGCTCGGCCCACTTATAAACCAGGGAAAGCGAGAGTCCCATCTCCGCGGCAATCTGCTTGGCGCTCGTTTTCTTGAGCACCTCCCGCATCACCTCGTGGCTCTCCATCCGCGCGATCGTGGGAATCGCGCGGAGTTTCGCAATGACCAATGTCCAATGGAACCGAGTCAGGCCCGGAGCATTGGTCATTGGTCATTGGTCATTGGTCATTGGTCATTGGTCATTTCGCCGCGGCGCGTGAGCCGCGGCGATGGCCCGATCGAGCTCGTTCATGTCGACCGGCTTTGTGAGATGCTCGGTAAACCCGGCGGCGCGGGAGCGCGCGATATCCTCGGCCATCCCGTAGCCGCTCAGGGCGATGCCGATCAGCTTGGGGCGGCTGGCCTTCAGCTCCGCCCAGACTTCGCACCCGTCGCCATCGGGCAGCCCCAGGTCGGAAATCACGATGTCGAACCGGAGATTCTTGGCGTACAGCCGGGCCTCGGCGGCGGAAGAGGCCGTCACCACCTCGATGTTGCGGCGGCCCAGCAGGTAATTGAGTGTCTCCCGCGTGGCGGCGTGGTCCTCGATCAAGAGCACCCGGAGCGTTCCCGCTTCCGGGTGGCCCTGTCCCGCCGCGGCGCCCGTGGACGCCGGGCGCATGACCACGGTATTGTCCCGGTCGGCGGCGGCGACGGCGGCCTTGCCGCGTGCCGCCGGGAAATTGATCTCGAACCGGGCGCCGCTCGCGAGCCCGGCGCTGGTGGCGCGGATGGTGCCCCCGTGCTTTTCCACGAGCTGACGGGAAATCGCCAGCCCCAGCCCGAGTCCGCCCGAGCGCTGCTTGCCCTGGGAGAAAGGCTCAAAGATCCGCTCCTCATCCGCGGACGGAATCGCGACCCCGGAGTCGGTGATGACAATGCCAAGTTCGCCATCCCCCGGGCGGTCGGAGGTCTCCACCGTGATCCGTCCTCCCGCCGGGGCGCTCCGCGCGGCGTTGCTGAGGACGTTCCAGAAGACCTGGTGCAGCCGAACCTGGTCCGCCATGACGTGGCTGCGCTTCGCGCGCAACTCGACGGAGACGGTGAGCCGCTTCTTGGCCACCTCGGGCCCGACGATGTCGACCGCTTCGCGCAATACCTTGTGGACGTCGACATTCTCGAGGTTCAGCGGCAGGCGGCCGTGCGTGATCCGGGTGAGGTCCAGCAGGTCGTCGATCAACCGAGCCTGGAGGCTCGCGCAATTCCGGATCGCCTCGAAGACGCCGCGGACATCCTCGGGGAGCTCGGCGTTCGTCGCCTCGTCGCTCGCCAGCATCAGGATGGGGTTCAACGGGGTGCGCAACTCGTGGGACAGCGCGGCGAGAAAGTCGTCCTTCGCCTGCGACGCGGCGACGGCGGCGTCGCGCGCCGCCTGCGCCTCGGCAAGGGCACGGGCGGTCGCAGACGGCCGCCGGACGGTACGCTTCGGGCTCGATCGGGGTTTCTTCACTGGACCGGAAGACTGTCAGCGGCGGGCGGCGGGAGTTCCGCCGCGAATCTCGGATGGGCGCCTGCCGGTTGCGGATTGGATTGCGGAGCAAGCCCCTGGCCGTAGAGTCCGCCTTTTCCCTCAATGAACATCCACGAGTACCAGGCGAAGGCGCTCCTTGAAAAGTATGGCGTCCCGGTCCCCAAGGGGGCGGCGGCGGCTTCCCCCGAGGAGGCGGTCAACGCCCTCGCCCAGCTCCCGGAGGGCCCGACGATGGTCAAGTCCCAGATCCACGCCGGCGGGCGCGGCAAGGGCACCTTCAAGGATGGCTTCAAGGGCGGCGTCAAGTTCTGCAAGACCAAGGCGGAAGCCAAGGAGATCGCCGCCAAGATGCTCGGCAACACGCTCGTCACGATCCAGACCGGCCCGGCCGGCCGGAAGGTGCAGACCGTCTACTTCACGGTCGCGAGCGACATCAAGAAGGAGTACTACCTGGCCATCCTGCTCGACCGCGCGACTTCGCGGCCCGTGCTGGTCGCCTCGACCGAGGGCGGCGTGGAAATCGAGAAGGTCGCCCACGACACCCCGGACCGGATCCACAAGCTCTCGATCGACCCGGCCTACGGGCTGGCGGATTTCCAGGTGCGCGAGGTGATCTTCAAGCTCGGCTTGAGCGGCGCCGAGGCCAAGAACGCCGGCAAGCTGATCCGCGCGCTCTGGACGATGTTCTGGGAGACGGATGCCTCGATGGTGGAGATCAACCCGCTGATCTCGACACCGACGGGAGAGATCCTGGCGCTGGACGCAAAGGTGGCCTTCGACGACAACGCGCTCTTCCGGCATCCCGAGATCGTCTCGCTCCGGGACCTGAACGAGGAGGACCCGAAGGAGGTCGAGGCCTCGAAGTACTCGCTGAGCTACATCGCGCTCGAGGGCAACATCGCCTGCCTCGTCAACGGCGCGGGCCTGGCGATGAGCACGATGGACATCATCAAGCACTACGGCGGCAGCCCCGCCAACTTCCTCGACGTGGGCGGGGGCGCCTCGAAGGAGCAGGTGGTGGCGGCGTTCAAGATCATCCTGGGCGACCCGAACGTTAAGGGAATCTTCGTCAACATTTTCGGCGGCATCATGGACTGCAACGTCATCGCCGGCGGCATCGTCCAGGCCGCGAAGGAAGTGGGCCTCAAGCTCCCCCTCGTGGTGCGGCTGGAGGGCAACAACGTCCAGGCCGGCAAGGCCACGCTCGCCGCCTCCGGCCTGAAGCTCGTCAGCGGCGACTCGATGGCCGACGCCGCGCAGAAGATCGTCAAACTGGTAGCTTAGTTGAAAGTTGAAGGTTGAAAGTTGAAAGACTTTCGACCGCGCGACTTTCAACCCTCAACTTTCAACTTTCAACATGTCCATTTTAGTCACTCCTGAAACGAAGATCCTGGTCCAGGGCATCACCGGCGACTTTGGGGCGCGGCATGCGCGGCTCTCGCTGGACTACGGCACACGCGTCGTCGCCGGCGTCACTCCGGGCAAGGGCGGCCAGTTCTTCGAACACCAGCAGCACCGCGTGCCGATCTTCAACTCGGTCGCCGACGCGGTCGCCGCGACTGGCGCCAGCGTCTCGGCGATCTTCGTGCCCCCGCCCTTTGCGGGCGACGCGATCCTCGAGTGCGTCGATGCCAAGGTCGACCTGGCGGTCGCGATCACCGAGGGCATCCCGGTGCGCGACATGGTGCGGGTAAAGCGCGCGATGCAGGGCGGCGCGACCCGGCTGGTCGGCCCGAACTGCCCCGGGGTGGTGACGCCCGGCAAGGGCCCCCAGTCCCACGGCGGCTGCCGGATCGGCATCGCCCCCGGGTACATCCACAAGCAGGGGCACGTCGGAGTGGTCTCCCGTTCCGGCACGCTCACCTACGAGGCCGTCTATCAGCTCACGGTGAAGGACATCGGCCAGACGACCTGCGTCGGCATCGGCGGCGACCCGGTCAACGGCACGTCGCATCTCGACGTGATCAAGCTCTTCAACGCCGACCCGGAAACACACGGCATCATCCTCATCGGCGAGATTGGCGGCAGCGCCGAGGTCGAGGCCGCGCGCTGGATCAAGGCCAACTGCAAGAAGCCGGTCGCCGGCTTCATCGCCGGCGCCACCGCCCCCGCCGGCCGGCGCATGGGTCATGCCGGCGCCGTCATCGGCGGCGCGGAAGACACCGCCGCCGCCAAGATCGCCATCTTCAAGGAGTGCGGGATCGAGGTCGCCGTGACCCCCAGCGACATGGCGGACGCGTTACTCCGCGCCGCGGAGGCGCGCGGCGTTACTTTGTCGTAACGACTTCCGAGATCACCGCCCGCAACGCGGTGAGATTGATCGGCTTTGTCACGTGGCGGACGAAGCCGGCCTTGTGGCAGGCCTCGATGTCCTCGGGCATCGAATGCCCCGTGGCGGCGATGCCCACCAGGCCGTGCGCGGTCGAGAGCTGGCTCATCAACTCGCACCCGTGCATGTCGGGCAGCCCAAGGTCGGAAAGAACCACGTCGAACTCGCCGTTCGCCGCCATCTCCAGGGCCTCGGTGCCCGAGGCGGCGGACTTCACCTCGTAGCGGTGCCGCTTAAGGAGGAACTCCATGCTTTTCCGGGTATCGTCGTGGTCTTCCACGAGAAGCAGCCGTATCGGGGTTAGACCGTTATTCACAATGTGGTTTTCTGGCATTTTCTCCCTGTTTTCCCCCGAGTGAATGGCCCGGGAGGTTACCGTCAACATTCTTTATCTCACACATTATCAACATATTAACGTAGGACTTTCCCCGGTGCCGCGCCTAGGGGAATTACCGATGTTGTCCTACAGGATAACCGCCATGGACCGGGGCGGGCCCGGCTGTAAGCAGCAGGCCTCCAACGACTGAGCACGAACCGGCGATTACCCACCACCATGGCCCCATGACGCTGTAGAAGACGGGTCCCAGGCTGGAGACCAGCCCGCCCAAGCCCCAGATGGTCCCAAGCACGCCGAAATAGCGGCCGCGAAATTCCTCCGGGGCGAGCCTGCTGGCATAGGTGGACGACACGGGGAGCGTCATCATTTCCCCGAGGGTGAACACCGCCATGGCCGCGATGAAACCCCCGAGGGAAGTCGCCGCGCCGAAGGCGGCGCAGCCGAGCCCGGTGACGGTCAGCCCCAGCGCAAGCACGCGCGGCGGGGAATGCCGCTGGGTCAGGTGGGTCATTGGCAGCTCGCACACCATGACCATCAGGCCATTGAAACCCATCGCGATCCCGTAGGCGAACGGATCGAGCCCGCGCGCCGTGGCGTGGAGCGAGAGGACGGTGAAGACCTGCATGAACGCGACGGTCATGAGCAGCATGCTGAAGTAGAAGCGGACGAATGGCCGGTTGTGCCACGCGTCGCTGGCGGCCTCCAGCCAGCTGCGCAGGATCACCCCCGGGTCGGCCACCGCGCCGCCCACGGTCCGGAGCCCATGCGGCAGGTGGCGCACCGCGAGGAAGGCAAAGACCAGCGTCGTGGCGGCGTCGCCATAGAAGATCAGCCCGGGTCCAAGCCCGAACAGGACGCCGCCGAGGGCCGGCCCGAGCGCAAAACCCGCGTTGATCGCCAGGCGGAAGATCGAGAACGTAATCTGGCGCTGCGCGGGCGTCACCAAGTCCGTGATCAGCGCATTGGCCGCGGGCCCGAACAGGAAGGAAAGGAATCCGTGCGCGGCCGCGGCGAGGCAGAGGGCGGCCAGCCGGTCGCTGGCGTAGATCATGAGCATGCTCGTCGCGCCGCCGATGAGCGCGATGACGATCGTGTTGCGCCGCCCGATGGCGTCCGCGAGGTATCCCCCCGCAAACGGGGCGCAAAACTGCCCCGCGGCCAGCGAAGCCAGGACCACCGAAATGCTGGACGGCGCGAATCCACGCGCGTGCAGGTAGAGCGCGAGGAACGGATAGACGAAGGCGCCGAGCCGGTTGATGAACTGCCCGCCGACCAGCACCCACACGCCGCGCGGGGTCGAGCGGATCGAGCGGAGGAGGTGGTTGACGAAGGATTTCATGAAATAAAAAACCCACTTCCGGTCGGAAGTGGGTTCATACAGCTCTGGAATTATTCTTCGGCTCTAGATTTCCCCACTTCCGGTCGGGCCACTCGGCATGAAGGCATTAATGCCATAACCGAGATTCGAAGCGTGCCCGCGCGTCCAGCGGCAGCTCATGACTCGCTTGGACTTGGTTTCGCGCTGCATCGGGGTGAAGGGAGTGCGCGGAGAAGAACAATACAATCCGACCAGGGCAATTAAAAACTCGATCGACCCGCGGTCAGCGACCGCGGCTACGGCAAGCGCACTGGAGCTGGCCTCGCTGAGGCCGGTCACCGTGTCATCCCTTCAGCGTGAACTGTATCTGCACCGCCATCCTTGTCGGCACCGGCTTTCCGCCCTTGATGCCGGGCTTGAACCTCCAGCCCGACACCGCCTTCACCGCCTCCGCCTCGAACTCCTTCTGGCTGGAGTGCACGGCGTAGGCGCCGGCCACGCGGCCGCCGGTGTCCACCACGAATTCGACGAGGACTGTGCCGGTCACCCCGCGCGTGCGCATGGCGGCAGGATAAGCCGGCTGGGCCTGCAAGGTTGGCCGGGGGATCTGGTCGAGGGCGGAGATATCGAAGATCCGGCCCCCGCCCGCGATGAGCTTTTCCCTCGGGATGGTGACGACCCCAGTGGCGTGCAGATTGGACGCGGGCACGGGCACCGGCGGCTGCGGGATCGCATCCAGGTTCGCCACGGGCGGGATCTCAGGGAGCATCGGCGGCGGCAGCACGGGCTTCACCGCCTCCTCGATGAGGTCATCGCTGTTCTCATCGGGCGGATCGGGCTCCGGTGGGGGAAACGGCCGGAACTCCACCGGGACGTCGGCGAGTTTCTGGATCAGCTTCGGCCCCTCCTTCAACCACTGCCCGACGCCCGCAAAACCGCCGTGCAGGAGCACCGACAGGATCATCCCCAATAGCAAATCGCGTCTCATATAACGTAATACGCGCGAAAGACGCGCTTCTTAGATGACACATCGTACTCGTTCCCGTCCTCGTTCTCGTACTCGCACTCGACCCACGGCGGGCGAGGACGAGAACGAGTACGATTACGAGAACGATTTACAAGGGGTCGGGCCCCGGCCACGATCGAGCCAACCCCGTTACCCCTATGAACTCCGATTCGTCCGCACTCGGAGGCCTGATCATGCTCGCCTGCCTTGGGCTCTTCTTTGTGCTCATGGCGGTTAGCCTGTGGAAGGTCTTCGCGAAGGCCGGCCAGCCCGGATGGGCCTGCCTCATCCCGATCTTCAACGTCTATATCATCCTGAAGATTGCCCAGAAACCCGGGTGGTGGCTGGTCCTGTATTTTATCCCGATCGTGAGCATTATCATCCCGGTCGTCGTGCTCGTCGCGGTGGCGCGGAACTTCGGCAAGGGACTTGGCTTCGGGCTCGGCTTGGCGTTCCTCGGCTTTATCTTTTTTCCGATTCTCGCCTTCGGGGACGACACTTACGCCCACTAGGCCGGCTACGGGGACGCGGAGCGGCCGACGAAGCCGGGGAACGCGGCCTGGAAGCGCGGGCCGCCGCCCTCAAGCAGCGCCTCCAGGCGCGGAGCCAGGTCTCCGGAAATCTCGATTCCGTCGTGGAAAAGGATGACCGGCGTAAACGGGCCGCCCGGCTGCGCTTTCGCGGCCACATTGTCCGGCGAGATGGTGGAACGGCCCAGCGTGGCCTTGGTCGGCCAGCTGACGGCGGGAAAAACGACATACGCGAGCTCGGAACACACAATGCGGCGGTCGCTCTCGACGTCGAAATTGAAGTCGTACTCCTTCCCGACCTGCGCGAACGCCCGCAGGAGCGCCGCCCGGGTCTCGGCGGGGGCGAGCGCCGCCGGCCGGATGACGAGCAGGTCGTCGATATTCAGGAACTGCTGCAGCGGGTTGATCTCCACGCCCGTCCTCAGCGCCTCGATGATCGTGGCGCCGGAACGCAGGCGGTCGTGGTGGGGGCGCACCAGCGGGTCGTCCCACACCCCGAGCGCGGCCAGCTCCGCCTCGCCGCCCACCCAGATCGCGACGTGGCCGTAGTGCCCGGGAATGGAGCGGTCCGTCAGGCGAAAGGGGGTTTTCTCCAGGAGCACATCGAGCGGGCGCAGCCGGGCGCGCAGCGCCTCGCGCCGGTCCGGGGGAAGGTCGAACAGGTAGCCGTGCCGGGTCTCAACCAGCCCGACGGCGTTGCCGACCGTCTTGCTCGCGGTGCCGACGGCCGCGGTGCCGACGGTGGAGATCAGGTCGGTGACAAACCCGACCGCCACCCGGCTGCCTGTGGCCCATTCCGCCACGACGCGGGCGGGCAGTTTCTGGGTGAAGAACTGGTAGCCGGGACTCTGGACAATCACCTCGTCGAGGAAGGCCTCGTCGGGAGACCGGTCCGTGGCGCGCACGCCCTCGGCGCGGTGCCACACCACGGCCTGGGCCAGGCGCAGCCGCGTCGCGGGATCGAGAAAACGCTTCACGGCCGAGCTCATCTCGCCGTCGAGCGCGGCGTGGTCGACCCGCAGCAGCCGGCGGAGCTTGGCGGCCCCGTAGTAGGGCTCGACGCCCAGGGCGTAGTCGTCGTGCTGCATGAGCGCGGCGGCGAGCAGGAGCTTCGTCTGCATCCGGACGAGCGGATCGCTGGCGAGCTGCGGCTCCGCGCGCGCCCAGGCCTCCTCCCCCTGCACGTCGATCAACGCCTGCCACCGGCGGCTGAGGAACACGTAGTCCTCGGCGCCGTGATAGAGCGCATCGAGGTCGCCGCTGGTGAGGACACCGTCGCGGAGCCGAGGCCCGACCTGGTCGAGATAGCGCCGGGCGCGGGCCCGCCAGTCGAGCGATTGGTCGAGGAGCAGCCGCGTGGCCGAGACGTCGGCGGCCAGCATCTCGGCGCGCGGCGGGAGCCCGGCGGTGCGCGGGAAAAGGACGGGGCGGTACATCCAGGCGACGAGGGCCAGGATCGGCACCGGGATGAACGAGAGGATGAGGCGCTTCTTCACGGGCCGCGGTTCAGCTGGACCAGGTAGTAGCGGCCGAGCACCGGGTTGATATAGTCGTTGATGACGATGCCGCCGGCGACGGCGCCGGGTTCCTTCATCCGCTCCGCCGGGACGAAGCGGTAGTCGGGCGGACGCTCTCGAAACGAGTACATCTTGCCGCGGGGAAAAGGGCCGTCGGCCCCGCTGTTGACGTAGGCCGAGTGGGAATAGTAGGCGAGCAGGAAGAAGTCCTCCGGCACGACCGGCGCCCCGGGGGCCAGCAGCAGGTCGATATGGGGCTCACGGTTGACCGTGAGCACGGGGCTGGGGACCGTTTCGCGGAAATGCTCGCCGAGGGACTCCAGGGCCGCGAGGGAGTCGGGGGATCGGCCGGGGTGATGCCAGAGCCGGTCCAGTTCCGGCCGCGCGGAGTAGAGGAGCGCGCCGCCCAGGACGACCGCGACGCCGATGAACGCGGCCCGCGGGAGCCGGCGCGCGCGTTGGACCGCGTAATGGATCCCGTAGCTCGCGACCAGGAGAAGCGGGAGGATGTTTACCGTCAGGTAGCGCGCGTCGATATGCAGGATCAGCACGAAGTGCGAGGCAAGGAAGAGCCCGAGGAGAAAGGCCAGTCCCACCCGGTCGGCCGGGGGGATCCGGCCGCCGAGCAGCAGGACGGCGACCGCGGCGATGACCGCGGACAGCAGCGGCACAAAGAACCCTGGGTCGACATACCGGGCATAGAAATTGTGCACATTGATGCGCACCCGCCGCAGGAAGGCGGACGGGTTATGCGCGATGGCGCGCACCATGCTCTCCCCGTTTGCCTTCGGGTCGCCGTATAGCTTGATCGCGTAGAGATAACCGTCGCCCTCGATGTCGGGACCGATATCGGGCTGCGGGTCGACCCAGCCCTGGCTGATATAGAACGGATAGATCGATTTCCGGATGAGGATCCCATCCCGTTCGGCGACCCGGCCCGCGTAGGAATTGTACGCCGCGAAAACGAGCGCGAACGGCAGCACCATCGAGACCAGGGGCCGCCACGAAAGGCGCCTCCAGCGATGGACCGCCGTCAGGATCGCAAAGTGCACGGCGAAGAAAAGCAGGAGCTCGCTGCGCGCGATATAGCAGAGTCCCCAGAGCAGCCCGGAGCCAAGATAGACCTTGAGCGAGGCGGGTTCGCGGTTCTCCGCGGATTTCAGGAGCGAGAGGGCGACGAAAAGCGTGGGCGCGAGGATGACGAGGGCGCCGAGGTGCGAATACGAATGGACGTGGTAAATGAGATAGAGCGTCGTCGCGGGGCAGGTAACGGCGAAAAAAGCGGCGGCGTGCCCGGCGACCGGGCCCCAGGTGCGCCGGCCGGCCAGGTACAGCATCGCCGCCGACATGCCGACCGCGAGCCCGCAGACAACGCGATAGATGAGGATCGGATCGGCGGTCCAGAGGCGGACGAAGGTGACGAGTGAAGTCCCGAATACGGGCCGCCAGGTCAGGGCGGACTGGTAGTCAACGCTTGTGACGTAACTGCCGTGGTCGATCAGGTGTTGCGCGATCAGCAACTCGATCGCGTTCCACGCCACGTTGGGAATGAATTGGGCAATATAGAAGTAGACGCAAAACCCCAGGACGCCCCAGGCGACGCTCGACAATCTCACGTCTCATTTTCCGGAAATGCGCTCGCCCCTGACGAGTGAAATCCACATCGTCGGCCGGCTGTTGCTCCCCGTGAAACCCCTGCCCCGCCTGTTTTTCGCCTTTTCGGCCGCGCTCGCCGCCGCCGGTGGTTTGGCCGGGGCGGATGAGTCCGGAGTCGTGCGGTTGTCGGCCCTTTACGTCGACGAGGACGCCTTGCCCCCGAAGTACCCGATTTTCAACCAATGGGAAGTGCCGAAACTGCCGGTCGCCAAGCGCAAGCCCATCGCGGTCGTGCCAAAGGGTTTTAGCAATTCCAACATCTGGGTGAACGTCACGCTGTTTTACGTCGTCGACTCCACGGGCCACGTCACGCTCACGCGTCCCTATTCGGTGCAGCTGCTCAAGGGCGATACCCACACGCCGATCGATCGGCCGTTCGTGGAAAAGCTGATCGCCTCCGGCGCGCTGTCGGCCGACAGCCGCAACAAGCCCCTCGACCAGGTCCGGCTCGATATCGGCCTCCTCTATGTCCGGGAGATGACCGAGGCCGTGAAGCGTTGGACCTTTGTCCCCGGTTTCAAGGATGGCAAATCGGTCGCAGTCCGCATGCTGCTCACCGGACAGCAGATGTGGGCCAATCCCTAGAGGTGTTTCCCCAATGAAAATAGTCCCAACCCAAAAACTAACGGTCTCGATCGTCGCCGCACTCGCCGGCCTTTCGAGCCTTACCCTAAACGCCCAGGCCCCCGCGCGGGGCCAGGCCGCCGCACCTGCCGCCGGTGCCCCTGCCCGGGGCGCCGCCGCCCGCGGTGCCGCAGCTGCACCCGCAGCACCCGCCGCCCCGGCGCTCAACGCCGCCCAACGGGCGGCCATATCGGACATCCAGGTTCCGCCTGAGCTGCAGACCGCGGCGACCGCGGCGGTGACCGCCCTCACCACCGCGGCGTTCACGCTCCCCGCCGACCCGGCCAAGCTGCGGACCCTGTCGGACGCCGTTGCCAAGGCCGAACTGGACTTGGCGAATGGCCGGCTCGCCGCCATCGCCAAGGCCAATGAAGCGCTCGTCAAGATCACGGGCCCCCAAGCCCAAGCCGTGTTCGGTGGCCGCGGCCGCGGCGCCGGCAACCCGGGGCAGGATGCCGCAAAGGTCTCGGCCGCCGCGGCCTTCAAGGACAACACGGGCTTCGTTCCCATCTTCGATGGCAAGACGCTCACCGGCTGGGATGGGGAATCGGACGTCTGGACCGTCAGCCCCGCCCCCGAGTCGGTCGGCGGCTCGCTCTCGATTCACTCCGACAACTCGCCCGGCCATACCACGGGCCAGCATCATATCCATTATGTCGGCGCGAACGGGATCAGCCCCATCGTGAAGGACTTTGAGCTTAAGGTCGAATTCCACATCGAGGGCGGCAACGCCGGCATCCACTACCGCAGCCGCCTCCTCCAGGGGCATGGGCCGAATCGCGCGATCGCCGACCCGGCGACCATCGCCGATCCGCTCGGCGCGCCCCTGCCCGCGGGAATCACGACGCAGGCCGCGGCCAACGCCGCGGGCATTTCCGGCCAGCCCTGGCAGGTCAGCGGCTACCAGTTCGACATCACCGGCAACGGCACCGGCAATCTCTACGAGGGCCAGGGCCGCAGCACCGTCGGCAACGTGGGTGAAATGATCATCCTCAACCCCGGCACCCCGAATCACGTCGTGGTCGCGCAGACGATGGACAATGCCTATGCCACTTACGGCCGGCCCGATGGCTGGAACGAGGCATGGATCATCGCCCGCGGCGGCACGCTGTTCCACCTGCTGAACGGCCGCGTCTTCATGGTCGCCGTCGACGACGACCAGACCCGGCGCGCGATGTCCGGCATCATCTCGCTCCAGCTCGAGGGCACCGGCCAGGTCTGGTACCGGAGCGTCCGGCTGAAGCACCTCCCGTAAATCCGGCAGTTTCGAAACGGGCCGATCCCCGCGGATCGGCCCTTTTTTATTCCGACGACGGATAGCTGACGGAAAGCACCTCGAGTTCGGTCGATCCCCGGGGGCGCTTGAACGCGACCTTGTCCCCCACCCGCGCATTCAGGAGCGCCCGGGCGATCGGCGAGAAGAAGCTCACATTGCATTCACCCGCCTCGGTTTCGTCCGCGCCGACAATCCGGTATCGCGTTTCGCTCCCATCCCGCTCCCGCACCACGACCTCAGCCCCAAACTTGACCGTGTCGTGCGGCGGATCCGGGGGCGCCACCACCTCTGCCGAACGGAGACTCTGCCTGAGATAGTTCAAGCGCTGCTCGACCCGCGCCAGCTCCGTCCGCAGGTCCGGCCCGCCTCCCGCCCGCAAACGCGAGACCAACCGCGACCGCTCCTCCCCCAACCTCCCCGCCTCCGCCTCCAACCGAAGCCGCCCGTCTGGCGTCATCAAATTCGGACTCCCCGCCGGCAACGTCGACACCAGCGGCGGCAGCGACTCATCCCCCAGGTCATCCTCTCGCGTAAACGCCTTGCTCATCGGAAAGCTTAACCGCGACGAAACCGATTACGAACGCCGGCACGAAAACGTTTTCGTTCGGTTTCAGGGATCGTCGGCTGCTATCCACGATTCCAGGCGACCAACCCCATCGACCAATGCCGCGGCGTAACCGATACCTGGTCATTATCGCCGCACTCCTCGTCGCCCGTGAGCTGGGCTGGGCCGATGCGTCGGCCACCGCGGTCTCGACCTACACGTCGATCCGCATGGTTTCCCTGGACGATCGCCTTGCCCCCACGGAAGTACCTGATGGCCGGGTGACCGGGGGTCCCTCGAACCTTTCGATCACGTACACCGACAATCGATCCGACCCCTGGACCCGCTGGCTCCCCTTCCTCAAATTCGGCGAGACCCGCCTCTACCGGCGCTTCGTCGCCACCCGGGCAAACCGCCCACCCGTAGCCGGCATGGTCACTTGGATCATCAACCAAACCCAAGTCGGCTCCAGCTCCGCCCGCCACTACACCAAATCGCTAATGCCAAAAGACTCGGAATTCATCAGCGCCATAGAGGCCGAAATCACCAAGACTGGCCCCCAAAACCCTTAGCCGCGCGTCCGTCTGCAAAAGGGGTGTCCGTCTGCAAAAGGGGTTGACCCCTTTTGCCAAAACCACGCATTTCCGGTCGGGCGGTACACCAAAAGAGCGGCTCGTCGTGCAGATTTTTCCACTTTTTTGAAAGATTTGGGTGTTTTTCGCCGTTACGTCCATGGATGCCACGCAAAATCAGGATCATTTACGCCGGCGGCATGTACCACGTGCTCAACCGGGGAAACTACAAGGCCCGCATATTTGAGAAGGAAGGAGCAAAGTTTGCCTTCGAAGCAGTCCTCCTCGAGGCGGCAGAGAAATTTGGGTTGGTGATCTATGCCTACGCGATCATGCGGACGCACTTCCACCTGGCGATTAAGACGCCGAGGCCCAACCTCGCGGAAGCCGTCCACTGGATCGAATCGACGTTCGCGACGCGTTTGAACCGGTTCCGGGGCGAGCGCGGCCACGTCTTCCAGGGGCGGTACAAGGCGTTGCTCGTGGAGCCCGGACATTCGCTCGCTCGGCTCGTCAACTACATCCACTTAAATCCGGTCAAACCGAAGATCACGACAGTCGAAAACCTTCGGTCCTATCGGTGGACGAGCATCTTCGTTTTCCTCAGCGGAAACCGGCCGGCGGCGCTAAATTGCTGCGACTGGCTGGATGAGCTGGACCTAGAGGACACTCCCGTGGGATGGGAATCATATCGCGAGCTCCTTGTCAGGATTGCGGGCAGCCCCGAACTCCAAAAGGAGGCCGGATTCGATAAGATGGACCGAGGCTGGGCAATTGGCTCAAAGGAATGGAAAAAGCAGGTCGTCGAGGAATTCAGGAGCGAGCCAATTCTCGATGCCCCATACGGAGAAAAGCGCGATTCCTTGCGAAAGACGGAATGGAACGCGGCGTTGGATGACGCGCTTAGCCGCGCCGGCCGAACACGAGCGGATCTAAGAACGTCTCCGAAGGGCGAAGGCTGGAAGCTCGAGATCGCAATGGATCTCAAGACAAAGACGACGGCGACCTCCCGCTGGCTCGCAGATGCACTGCATCTTGGCGCGCCCTCCTCGCTTCGAACCTACTTATCTGAGGTCCGCAGCGGCCGACGCTCGCTGCCGGGAAAAAGGGGTCAACCTGCTATTGATCAATAGCAGGTTGACCCCTTTTACAAAACAGGCCCGCGGCCGGGCCATTCTTGGTGGCGGCGGCGGAGGAGGGAGCGGGTTAGGAATTGGCGGGCGGTCCTGATGGCGGAGTCCAGGGACTGGCCTTGGGCCAGGGCGCAGGCGATGGCGGCGGAGAGGACGCAGCCGGTGCCGTGGGTGTTGGGTGTGGCGATGCGGGGGCTTTGGTAGACGGTGGACCGAAGACGGTGGCCGGCGGTTGATGACACGGGAACGACGAGGATGTCGGAGCAGGTCTTGCCCGCGGCGTGGCCGCCTTTGAGGAGGATGGCGCAGCGGTATTCGGTGGCAAGCTGGCGGGCGGCGGATTGGGCTTCGGACAGGGTGCGGATCTTCGTTCCGGTCAACTCGGCGGCTTCGGGCCAGTTGGGGGTGATCAGCGTGGCGCGGGGGAGAAGATCCTTCTTGAGGGCACGCACCCCGGCGGCGTCGAGGAAGCGGGTGCCGGAGGTGGAGGCCAGGACGGGGTCGATGATCAGCGGGATGGCGGCGAAAGCCGGGTCGCTGGCGTTCCCCGCTACGACCCGAACGGTGGCAGCATTGGGGAGGAGGCCGGTCTTGATGGCGCGGATGCGGAATCCGGTTAGCGCGGACTTGATTTGCGCGGTGACCAGGCGAGGTGGGACAGGATGGCTGGCGCTGACGCCGCGCGCGTCTTGGGCGGTGACGGCAGTGATCGCGGTGCAGGCGTGGCAGCCGAGGGCGGTCGCGGTTTTCAGGTCGGCCTGGATGCCGGCGCCGGCGCCGCTGTCGGAGCCCGCGATGGTCAGGATCGCGGGGGGTAACTGGTAACGGGCAGCCGGTAACCGGGTTCGGGTGGGCATTGATCGATCCGGTTACGGGTTACCGGTTACCCGTTACCCGCGACCCTGCCAGGCGGCGATCCCGCCGTGGAGACTCACGGCATCGCGGAAGCCGTGGCGCTCGCGCAGGAGGCGGGCGGCGTGAAGGCTGCGGACGCCGACGGCGCAGTAGACGACCGTCGGCTTCTGCGGATCAAGCTTCTGCAGATCGTCTCCGGCTTGGCCGTGCGCCAGGACGCTCAACGGAATATGGATCGAGGGCTCGATCGTCCCGAAGACCCGTTCCCACTCCTCGCGGCAGTCGACCAGCTGCGGCGCGCCGTTGGCCATTTGCCGTCGCAGCTCCCCCACCCCCGTCTCCTCGAGTCTCGGTTCCTCCGCCCCGCACACCTCGCCGTAGCCGTCGGGCGGCAGTTCCGTGATTTGCCGGCTTTGCGGATCGGGCGCCAGGGCGAGCGACTGCGATTCCATGGTCAGGGCGTTCCAAATAAGCAACCGACCGCCCAGGGGGTCGCCGATGCCGGTGATCAACTTGATCGCCTCCGTCGCCTGGAGCGTACCGATGAACCCCGGCAGGACGCCCAGCACCCCCGCCTCGGCGCAATTTGGGACGGTGCCGGCGGGCGGCGGCTCGGGGAAGAGGCAGCGGTAGGTCGGGCCGCCGCGCCAGTTGAAGACGCTCACCTGACCTTCAAAGCCCTGGATGGCGCCAAAAACGAAAGGGCGGTCGGCGAGGACGCAGGCATCGTTGACGAGATACCGCGTCCCGAAATTGTCCGAGCCATCGACGACGAGGTCGCAGCTGGAGACGAGCTCGAGGGCGTTGTCGCGGGTGAACCGCACCTGCAGCGGGACGACCGTGATGAGCGGGTTGAGCGCTGAAAGTCGCTCGGCGGCGGCCTCGGCCTTGGGCCGCCCGGCATCCTCGCTCGTGTAGAGGACCTGCCGCTGGAGATTCGACACGTCGACCTTGTCATCGTCGACGATCACGATCCGCCCGACGCCGGCCGCCGCGAGGTAGAGCAGCACCGGGCAGCCGAGGCCGCCGGCCCCGATCACGAGGACACTGCCCCGGCGGAGCTTCTCCTGACCCTCGGGACCGAAGCCGTCGAGGGAAAGGTGCCGCTGATAGCGGAGGGATTCGTCGGGAGAAAAGGACATTGGAATTGCCGCGAAAAGCCGCAGAAGCCGCAAAAAAGTTTTCCCCGGCTATGCGATCGACTCCATTTTTTGCGGCTCTTGCGGCTTTTTGCGGCTCATCACGCCGTCGTACGTCGCATCCCAGTCCTTCCAGACGGGCTCATAGCCCTGCAACCGGAGGAAATCGGCGACCTGGGCGGGGGTGCGGTCGTCGTCGATACTGAACTGCTCGAGCGACTCCGGGGCGCTGGCGTAGCCGCCGGGGTTCGTCCGCGAACCGGCGCTCATCGTGGTGAAACCGAGCTTGAACGCGTGATTCCGGAAACGCTCGTTCTCGCGCGTCGACAGCGACAACTCGACCTCCGGGCTGAAGAGCCGGAAGGCGCAGGCCGCCTGGATGAGCTCGCGCTCGCCGAAATCCGGAACGACGGAGCGACCGAGCGACGGAGCGACAGAACCGCCAGCAAGGCTGTCGCTCCGACGCTCCGTCGCTCCGGGCGTCTCATGGGGCCGGAGCCGGGGAAAGGAGATGCTGTATTTCGTCCGCCAATGTTGTCGCTCCAGGTGCTGCAGGTGCAGGCCGACGAACCAGGAATCGGCGCGCCAATCGGAAAGCCCATAGAGGGCGCCGAGCCCGATCTTCTTGATGCCGGCGGCCCCGAGGCGGTCCGGGGTCCCGAGCCGATAGCCCATGTCCGCTTTCGGGCCCTTGAGGTGATGCCGGGCGTACGCCTCCGGGTCGTAGGTCTCCTGGTAGACGAGGACCGTATTCAGTCCGCTCGCGGCGAGCGCGGCGTAGTCCTCCTGGTCGAGCGGCTGGACCTCCATCGCCAGGCTGGAAAACCACGGGCGGAGGACGCGCAGCGCCTTTTGGAAATAGTCCACGCCAACGCGGCCGGTTTCCCCCGTCACGAGCAGCACATGGTCGAACCCGTGCGCCGCCAGCGCCGCGGCCTCGGCGGCAATCTCGGTTTCGTTGAGGATTTTCCGGCGAATCCGGTTTTCCGCACTGAACCCGCAATAGGTGCAGATATTCGCGCAGGCGTTGGAAAGATAAAGCGGCGCAAACAGCTGCATCGTCCGGCCGAAGCGCTCGACCGTGAGCCGATGGCTGAGCCGGGCCATCTCCTCCAGGTGCGCCCCGGCCGCCGGTGAGAGCAACGCCGCGAGGTCATCGAGCGACAGCTTTGACCCAACGCGCCCGAGGGCGCGCGTCACGTCGGCCGGCGTCTTCCGGCCGATCGCCGCAGCGACCTCGGCAAAATCGTATGCCTTCCAATTCATCCCGACAGGAACGCGGTGAGCGGCGAGGTGGCGCTGGCCACGCGTCGCGCGCCCGCGAGGCCGGCTTCGTATGCGGTGCGACCGGCCTCCACGCCAAGCTTGAAGGCGAGGCCCATGGCCACGGGGTCGGAGGCAGCGGCGATCGCCGTGTTCACCAGGACGGCGTCCGCTCCCATCTCGAGCGCCGCGGCGGCGTGGGACGGCGCGCCGAGGCCGGCGTCGACCACCACGGGCACGCGGCTCTGGGCGATGATGATCTCCAGGAAGGCGCGCGACTCCAGGCCGCGGTTGCTGCCGATCGGCGCACCCAGCGGCATGACCGCCGCGGCGCCGGCTTCCTCGAGCTGCTTGCAGAGGACGGGGTCGGCGTGCACGTACGGCAGGACGATAAATCCACGCTTCACCAGCTCGGCGGTGGCGCGGAGGGTTTCGCCGGCGTCGGGCATCAGGTATTTCGGGTCCGGGTGGATCTCGAGCTTCAGCCAGTTCGTTTCCATTGCCTCGCGGGCAAGCTCGGCGGCCAGGACGGCCTCGCGGGCATCGCGGACGCCGGAAGTGTTGGGGAGCAGGCGGTGCCGCGAGCGATCGAGATGGCGGAGGATATCGTCGTGCTCCTCGTCGCGATCGACGAGCCCGGAGCCGGTGGACGGGGTCCGCGCCCGGCGGAGCGCGACCGTGACGAGCTCCGCCCCGGAAGCGGCAATGCTCTCCGCCATGACCGTGCCGGAGCTGTACTTGCCGGTGCCGATAAAGAGGCGGGAAGAAAGTTCGACGCCAGCGATGATAAGGGAGGAGGGGATCATGTAATAGGCATCACAGGGTGCGCGCCGGTTCCGGCGGGGCGAAGGCGCGAAAGTTGGCGGCGAGGTTCCCCGCGCGATACAATGAGGATGAGACGGCGATCCCGGCGGCGCCGAGCTGCCGGATGGCCGGCACGTCTTCCGGGGCGACCCCGCCAATGACCCAGGCCGGCAGATCGCCCAATTCCCCCAGGACCTGCCGGATGCCGTCGGCGCCGAGGACGGGTGCGAGCCTGGCCTTCGTCGAGGTGAACCGGAAGGGGCCGATGCCAACGTAGTCGAGGCAGGCCGCGGCGCGCGCGCGGCGCGCGTCCTCGACGTTGTTCACGGTGCCGCCGACGAGCCGACGAGGGCCAAGTCGCCCACGGGCCTCGCTCCAGGCGCCATCCTCCTTGCCGAGGTGGACGCCATCGGCGCCGGAATCCAACGCGATCTCGACGCTGTCGTTGACCACGCAAAGCGCCCCGGCGCGCCGGCAGATCGCCACGACCTCGCGCGCCGTGGCGAGCCACTGCGACGCGGGGGCGGACTTCATCCGCAGCTGGATCCAGCGCGCGCCCGCGGCGCAGAGCTGTCGCGCCTGCTCCGCATGCGAGAGCGCGAGGCCGTCCTGGGTGAGGCACATGACCGGCGGAAGCGCCGGGCGGGAGGTCGATTCGCGGTCAGGCTGGGGTCTGGCACCAGCCGCGTCCGTCGATGGGACCGGCGGGTGCAAGACACCCGCCCGACAGATTCGCAAGTATTCCCGGACCGGGTCTGCGGCCTGCCAGATGGCGCCGAGGACGGCCACGCCGTTGAAGCCGCGGGCCAGGCAGGAGGCGGCATTCGCGGCAGTGATGCCGCCCAGGGCGAGCACCTCGGTGGTTCGCGGCGATTGCAGCAGCGCAGTCAGCGCGGCTTCATCCCGGTCGGCCGGCGGGGCGTAGCCGGGCTTGGAGATCGAGGGGAAGACCGGGCTGAAGAAGAGGGAGTCGTAGCGGCCGAGGGACGCGGTGAGTTCGTCGAGATTGTGGCAGGAGCGGCTGCGGAATCCGGAAGGCCCGGGGTCGGCCCGTTCGGCAGGCTCAGGGCAGGCGCCCCCGGCTACAGTCCCGGCAGGCGCGTGGACCCCGCCAAGACCCAGCTTTTCGACCAAGTGATGGTGCTGGTGCAGGACCAGGCGGGAGCGGCACCAGTCGGGGAGGAAGAGGATCCACTGCTCGAGCTCGAGCGCGCTCCAAGCGGGCTTGCGCACGTGGTACCGGGGGAGACCGGCGTCGAGGAGCTGGGCCAGCACGAGCGGCTCGCGCGGGTCGGGCTTCTCCGGGGAGATAACGACGACGCTCATCCCCCTTGGGCCGGTCTTATGACCAGGACGCGGTCGGAGTCGGCGAGCCGGCGGGCGGGCCACTCGCGCCGGGGGACGACGGCATCGTTGAGCGCCACGGCGATGCCGGGGCGATGCGCGAGCGCGAGGTCGCCCAGGAGATCCTGCAGCGTGGCCGCGTCGCGGATGGGATGAGGCTCGTCGTTGACGGAGATCGTCATTTCACCGGGTCGCCTTGCCCGCGCTCGGCGCTACTACGGGTTCGACGTACAGCTCGCCGCCGGCCTGGCGGAACTCACCGGCCTTCTCGCGCAGGCCGGCCTCGATGGCATCGGCGCCGGCCATCCCATGCTCCTCGGCGTACCGGCGGACGTCGTCGGTGATCTTCATCGAGCAGAACTGGGGGCCGCACATCGAGCAGAAGTGCGCGGATTTCGCGCTTTCCTGCGGGAGCGTGGCGTCGTGGTAGGAGCGCGCGCGCTCGGGGTCGAGGGAGAGGTTGAACTGGTCCTCCCAGCGGAACTCGAAGCGGGCCTTCGAAAGGGCGTTGTCGCGGTATTGCGCGGCGGGGTGTCCCTTGGCGAGGTCCGAGGCGTGGGCGGCGATCTTGTAGGCGATGACGCCGGCGCGGACATCATCCTTGTCGGGCAGGCCGAGATGTTCCTTGGGCGTCACGTAGCAGAGCATCGCGGTGCCGTGCCAGCCGATCATCGTGGCGCCGATGGCGCTGGTGATGTGGTCGTAGCCGGGGGCGATGTCGGTGGTGAGCGGCCCGAGCGTGTAGAACGGCGCCTCGTGGCACCACTCGAGCTGCTTGTCCATGTTCTCCGCGATCAGGTGCATCGGGACGTGGCCCGGGCCCTCGTTCATGACCTGCACGTCCTGCTTCCAGGCGCGCAGGGTGAGCTCGCCCTGGGTCTTGAGCTCGCCGAACTGGGCCTCGTCGTTGGCGTCAGCGATCGAGCCGGGGCGCAGGCCGTCGCCGATCGAGAACGAGACGTCATAGGCGGCCATGATCTCGCAGATCTCATCCCAGCGCGTGTACAGGAAGTTCTCCTGGTGATGCGAGAGGCACCACTTGGCCATGATCGAGCCGCCGCGGCTGACGATGCCGGTCATGCGGCGGGCGGTGAGCGGGATGTAGCGGAGGAGCACGCCGGCATGGATCGTGAAGTAATCCACGCCCTGCTCGGCCTGCTCGATGAGCGTATCGCGGAAGATCTCCCAGGTCAGCTCCTCCGGGCGGCCGCCGACTTTCTCGAGCGCCTGGTAGATGGGCACCGTCCCCACGGGCACGGGACAGTTGCGGAGGATCCACTCGCGCGTCTGGTGGATGTTCTTCCCGGTGGAGAGATCCATCAGCGTGTCGCCGCCCCACTTGACCGACCAGCGCATCTTCTCGACCTCCTCGTCGATCGACGAGGCCACGGCGGAATTGCCGATGTTGGTGTTGATCTTCACCAGGAAGTTGCGGCCGATGGCCATCGGCTCGAGCTCGGGGTGGTTGATGTTGGCCGGGATGATGGCGCGGCCGCGGGCGACCTCGGAGCGGACAAATTCCGGCGTGATCTCGCGCGGGATGGCGGCGCCAAAGGACTGGCCGGGGTGCTGGCGCCAGAGGGAATTGCGCGGGCCGGCCTCGGTCATCTCCAGGAGCTCGCGCGCGCGCTGGAGCTTCATGTTCTCGCGGATCGCGACGAACTCCATCTCCGGGGTCACGATCCCCTTCTTCGCGTAGTGCATCTGCGAGACCGTCCGGCCCGGCTTGGCGCGGAGGACCAGGCGGTCCGAGCGGTCGAAATGCCGGATCGGGTTGCGGCGTCCGTCCGCCTCCGCCTGCTCGCGGTGCTTCTCGGAAAGGTACCCGTCATCGCGCGGGGCCACGGCGCGGCCCGGGATCGCCTCAACGTCGCCGCGCTCGCGAATCCACTCGCGGCGGATCGGGGGGAGACCAAGCGCGGGATCCCCGGCGAAGCCGGAGTCGCCCCAAGGGCCGGCGGTGTCGTAGACCCGGATCGGCTCGTTGGGGACCTCGGTGCCGTTGGGCAGGCGGGTCGGGGCGAGCGCAATCTCACGCATCGGCACGCGCAAGTCCGGGCGGGAGCCGGTGACGTAGACGCGGTTGGACGACGGGAACAGCCGGTGGGAGTTGGACATAAGGAGGAGGGAGCTGGCAGCCGCGTCCGACGCCGCCGGCTGGAATGACTCCCTCCGCTTGCGCGGCGAGCCCTGTTTTCCCTACGGCGGTGTTAAACGCATCAGGTTCTACGGATTTCGGGACGGATCGTGTCCCGGTCTCAGCCCGGCGCCCCAGGCTCTCCCAAACGAGGAAGGGGGATAATGGAGCGCGGTTCAGGCGGCTTTTCAAGCCAACTATGACACGGATTGCTCTGGCGCTTCCCAACTGTCTCCCCCACACTCTTCAACGCATCAGGAACGAGTCGGCCCTCAAAAGCCGGCTCTGCCAACCGGGCCGGGAGCGGCCACGGTGGATTGGGTTCTCGGACCCAGATGTGCGCTACCACGGGGTGGCGAACCAAAAGCGCTCCCGAAGACGAAGACCGGCCTGATGCCCAGGCCGGTTTTTTTGTCTTCAAATCCTGGCGCGCCATTCCATCCAAACGAATAAACGCCATGTCAGCCTACACGATCGCAACGCCGGAACGGCGGGTGCAAGACACCCGCCCTACCTTCGGCCTTCGAACCAACGAGAACCATCACCTGTGGAACAACAATGGGACGTGGTTCATCCACTATACCGTCTATCCCACCCCGGTGACGAAGGAGCGCATCCGGCGCTCGCTCGGGACCCGGGACCTGGAGGTCGCCCGGACGAGGCGGGATTCTATCCTCGCGGGCGCGGGATAACTACGTTTGTTTGCGGGGAGCCCCTCCTCCCCGCATGAAGCGCTTCCTCGCCTTCCTCCTGCCCGCGGTCCTCGCCGGCGCCGCTTCGGCGCAAGTTTCCTATCCGGCACCTTACACCTTCGCCACCTTCGCCGGCACGGGTGCGGCGGGTTCAGCGGACGGCTTGGGCAAGGCGGCGCAGTTCTCGAACCCGTACGGGATAGCCATCGACTCCGACGGCAATCTCTACGTTTCCGATTCCGCCAGCCACGTGATCCGCAGAATCACCGCCGGGGGCGCGGTCACGACATTTGCGGGCACGGCCGGGACCGCCGGCAGCAGCGACGGCGCGGGCGCGGCGGCCTCATTCCGCATGCCGGCGGGGCTTGCGATCGATGCCGGCAACAACCTCTACGTCGCCGACGCCCAGAATAACACGATCCGGAAGATCACGCCGGCGGGGGTCGTCACCACCATCGCCGGGACCGCGGGGATGAGCGGCGCGGCCGACGGCACCGGCCCGGCCGCCCGGTTCAACTTTCCCCTCGGCGTGGCCGTGGACACCGCGGGCAACGTTTACGTCGCGGAGCGGATGAACCATTCCATCCGGAAAATCACGCCGACCGCGCTGGTATCGACCCTCGCGGGCGCGCCCGGCATGCCCGGATACGCCGATGGGACGGGAGCGGCCGCCCGGTTTCGCGGCTGCTCATCGCTCGTGGTGGACGCGCGCGGGAATATCTACGTCGCGGACTCGACGAACGACGCGATCCGGAAGATCACCCCGGATGGCGAGGTGACGACGCTCGCCGGCGCCCCGGTGGCCGGGAAAG
>JADMIO010690288.1_pt1 | contig 45043 bp, 52 predicted proteins | sample 8958161 | NCBI WGS metagenome assembly JADMIO01 (sample SAMN16585339, study PRJNA669376) | soil metagenome | isolation source: Crop rotation soil | place: USA: Cullars Rotation, Alabama | collected 2011
CGCGACAACTTGTCCACGTGGAATTCTAAGCTTAGGATCCCAATGTGCTGGAAAGAAAGACGACGTCCACCGTATGGCCGAAGCCAACAAGGCTTTCGCGCACTATCGTTGGTAGGGAGATCCGGCAAAGTTTTATATGGCTCGCACTGTACCTCTTGAGCGCATGCGCAATATCGGCATCATGGCCCACATTGATGCCGGTAAGACTACCACAACCGAACGAATCCTCTATTACACCGGCCGCACGTACAAGATTGGCGAAGTCCATGAAGGTACCGCGACGATGGACTGGATGGAACAGGAGCAGGAACGCGGCATCACGATCACCTCGGCTGCCACGAGCTGCGAATGGAACGACATCGCGATTAACATCATCGACACGCCCGGCCACGTCGATTTCACGGCCGAAGTAGAGCGTTCGCTGCGTGTTCTGGATGGCGCGGTGGCGGTGTTCGACGCGGTGGCCGGTGTGCAGCCCCAATCGGAAACGGTGTGGCGTCAGGCTGACAAGTACGGCGTGCCGCGCATTTGCTTCATCAATAAGATGGACCGCGCGGGCGCGGACTTCTTCCACTCGATCGAAACCATCGTCGACCGCTTGCGCTGCAAGCCGGTGGCGATTCAGATTCCGGTCGGCGCCGAAGACAAATTTTTGGGCATTGTGAACCTGGTGACCATGAAAGCGCGCATCTGGCGCGACGAGTCGCTGGGCGCGAAGTTTGACGACGTCGAAATTCCGGCGGAGTTGCTGGAAGAAGCGCAGACCTACCGGACGCTGATGATTGAAGCGGTTTCCGAGTGCGACGACGAACTCACCAATAAGTATTTGGAAGGCGAAGAGCTGACCGAAGCCGAGATCATTCGCGGCATTCGCAAGGCGACGATCGCCATGCAGATCTTCCCGGTTATCTGCGGCTCATCCTTTAAGAACAAGGGCGTGCAGGACATGTTGGACGCGGTGGTGCAGTACCTGCCCTCGCCGCTCGACATTCCGCCGGTGAAGGGTATTAATCCGGACAACAACGAAGAAGTTCTTCGCCCGTCCGAAGACACCGCGCCGTTCTCGGGATTGGTCTTCAAGATCATGACCGATCCGTTTGTGGGTCAGCTCTGTTTCGTCCGCGTCTACTCCGGCCGTCTGACGACCGGTATGAACGGCTACAACGCCGGCAAGCGGAAGAGCGAGCGTATCGGCCGCATCGTCAAGATGCACGCCAACAAGCGCGAAGAAATTCAGGAAGTTCTCGCCGGCGACATCTGCGCCTGCGTCGGCCTTAAAACCGTCCAGACGGGCGACACGATTTGCGATGAACGCCATCCGGTAATTCTCGAGTCAATCGACTTCCCGGCCCCCGTTATTCAGCTTGCCATCGAGCCGAAGTCGAAGGCCGATCAGGAAAAGCTCGGCGTTGCCATTGCTAAGCTCGTCAACGAAGATCCCACCCTCCGCGTCAACACCGACCAGGAGACGGGCCAGACCATTCTGGCCGGCATGGGCGAGTTACACCTTGAAATCATCGTCGACCGCATGCGCCGTGAATTTGGCGTCGAAGCGAATGTCGGCAAACCGCAGGTCGCCTACCGTGAAACCATCCGCTCCAAAGCGGAAGGCCATGGCCGCCACGTACGCCAGTCCGGTGGTAAGGGTCAGTTCGGCGAATGCAAGATTCGGATCGAGCCGCTCGAAGAGGGCAAGGGTTTCGAATTCGAAAACAAAACAGTCGGCGGAACGATTCCCAAGGAATACATTCCGGCTATCGAAAAAGGTATCATCGAGCGCCTGGAAGGCGGCTTGATCGCCGGCTTCCCGATGTCGGATCTGAAGATTCAGGTTTACGACGGCAACTACCACGACGTCGACTCGTCGGAAATGGCGTTCAAGATTGCCGGATCCCTGGCGATTCAGGATGCGGTCAAGAAAGCCAAGCCTGTTCTGCTCGAACCGATCATGTCGGTGGAAGTGGTTGTGCCCGATGAGTACATGGGACCCGTCAACGGCGACCTGATCTCGCGGCGCGGCCGGCTGGAAGGCATGGAGATGCGCGGTACGACGCAGGTCATCAAGTCGATGGTCCCGCTGAGCGAAATGTTCGGATACGCCACGGAATTGCGCAGCCGCACGCAAGGCCGAGCCAGCTTTACGATGCACTTCGGACGCTACGAAGAAGTGCCGGCGAACCTGGCGACCGAGATCATCAGCAAGTCCCAGGGCAAGGTCACCACTTAGTCCGCTGCCCACAAAAGTTTCTACAGGAGAACCCATACCATGGCGAAAGAGAAATTTGATCGTTCCAAACCGCACGTCAACGTGGGCACCATTGGCCACATTGATCACGGCAAGACGACGCTGACGGCGGCGATCACCAAGACGCTGTCGAAGCACAATCCGAAGAACACCTTCCGCAGCTTTGACTCGATCGACAACGCGCCGGAAGAAAAAGCTCGTGGTATCACGATTGCCGCGTCGCACGTGGAATATGAGACGGCCAACCGTCACTACGCCCACGTCGACTGCCCCGGCCACGCCGATTACATCAAGAACATGATCACCGGCGCCGCGCAGATGGATGGCGCGATCCTGGTGGTTGCCGCCACCGACGGCCCGATGCCCCAGACCCGCGAGCACATCCTGCTGGCCCGCCAGGTGGGCGTTCCCTACATCGTTGTCGCTTTGAACAAAGTCGACATGGTGGAAGACGCCGAACTGCTGGAACTGGTGGAGATGGAAGTCCGCGAACTGCTTTCGAAGTATGGCTTCCCCGGCGACGATCTGCCGGTGGTGAAGGTTTCGGCTTTGGGCGGATTGAACGGCGAACCGCAATGGGAAAAGGCGATTGACGACCTGATGGACGCCGTCGACAAGTACATCCCGATGCCGGCGCGTGTGATTGACCGTCCGTTCCTGATGCCAATCGAAGATATCTTCTCGATTCAGGGCCGTGGCACGGTAGTTACGGGCCGTATCGAAACCGGTATCTGCAAGGTCGGCGAGGAAATGGAAATCGTCGGTTTCCAGGACACCAAGAAGACGGTTGTGACGGGCGTGGAAATGTTCAAGAAGTTGTTGGACGAAGGGCGCGCCGGGGACAACGTGGGCTTGCTGTTGCGTGGTATCGACAAAGAAGGCGTCGAGCGCGGCCAGGTTATTGCCAAACCGGGTTCGATCAAGCCGCACAAGAAGTTCAAGGGCGAAGTCTACGTCCTGTCAAAGGAAGAGGGCGGCCGTCATACGCCGTTCTTCAACGGCTACCGTCCGCAGTTTTACTTCCGGACCACGGACGTGACGGGTGTGGCGCACTTGCCCGCCGGTACGGAAATGGTGATGCCGGGCGATAACGTACAGATGGAAATCGAACTGATCACCCCGGTGGCCATGGACAAGGGCTTGCGCTTCGCGATTCGCGAGGGCGGCCGTACAGTCGGCGCCGGTACGGTGGCGGAGATTGTTTCCTAGTTAGTTCAGAAGCAGGGGCCGCGCCCTTACAGGAAGCGGCCCCGACCAAACGACTCGAAAGATTGGATCCATGTCCTTGAGAGAAAGCATCAGAATTCGGCTGAAAGCGTACGATCACCGCGTACTGGACCAGTCCACGCAGGAAATCGTAGCAACGGCAAAACGCAGTGGCGCACAGGTGGCGGGTCCGATACCGTTGCCGACAGTAATCAACCGGCACACGGTTAACCGCTCCCCCCACGTCGACAAGAAGTCGCGCGAACAGTTTGAAATGCGGACGCATAAGCGTTTGCTCGACATTCTGTCGCCCACGCAGGAAACCGTGGATGCGTTGATGAAACTGGATCTGCCGGCTGGTGTGGACGTCGAGATCAAGGCCTTCGGTAAGAAGTAGCCTGGTCGCCGTTCGCGAATCAGCAAGGCAAGTAGTAGAAACAAAGAATTTAAGAATCCGGGGAAACGGATAGGTAATGGACGCGCGGCGCGGGCGCTGCGACGGTTACCGACACGGAAGTAGAAAGCCCCGTTCGAGGAAAGTGCAATGAGCCCAGGAATTCTCGGCAAGAAAATCGGGATGACGCAAGTGTTCAACGCGGAAGGCCAAGTGGTCCCAGTGACCTTGGTCAAGGCGGGACCTTGTGTTGTTGTGCAGCGCAAGACACCGGCCACGGATGGCTACAACGCCGTACAACTCGGCCTGATGGAGTATGTGAAGCCGTCACGGATTAACAAACCCGAGACGGGCCATCTGAAAAAAGCCAGCGCGGACGGCATCAAGTTCCTGAAGGAATTGAAGCTCGGACCGGGCAACAGCGATATGAAGACGGGTGACCGGGTTTTGGCCGAGCAGTTCCAGATCAACCAGAAGGTTGATGTCATCGGCACCTCCAAGGGCAAGGGCTTCACGTCGGTCATCAAGCGGCACCACTTTAAGGGCGGCCCTGGCGGCCACGGTTCGATGTTCGGCCGCGCGCCTGGTTCGATCGGCGCCTCGAGCTTTCCGAGCCGCGTGTTTCCCGGCATGCGCATGGCCGGTCACTCGGGCGATGCCCAGGTGACGGTTCGCAACCTGGAAATCGTCGGTGTGGATACCGAAGAGAATTTGATCATGGTTAAGGGCGCGGTGCCCGGACCGAACGGCGGTTATGTTGTACTCCGTCGCGCGAAGTCGGGGTACTAGAAGGAGCCGAACGATGCCAACAGTCGACGTTATCGATCTCAATAATAATAAGGTAGGCTCGCTCGACCTGTCGGAAGCCGTTTTCGGCGCGACGGTCAACAAGGCCCTGCTCTACGAAGCGGTCCGGAACTACCAGGCGAATCAACGCCGCGGAACGGCGAAGACCAAGACCCGGCATGAAGTCGCTGGCTCGGGCAAGAAGTTGTGGAAGCAGAAGGGTACCGGCCGGGCTCGTATGGGTTCGATCCGTAGCCCACTGTGGCGCCACGGCGGCACGACCCACGGCCCCCAGCCCCGTGATTACAGCTATCAACTGCCGAAAAAGATGCTGGTTGGCGCTCTGCGATCCGCTCTTACGGCGAAGCTGCTCGACGGCCACATCAAAGTAGTTAGCGAGTTCGCCCTGGCTGACCACAAGACGAAAACTTTCGTTGGCGCGCTCAACAAACTGGAATCCCCGAGCAAAGTGCTGGTGATCGATAACTCCGAGAACCGCAATCTGGCCTTGGGCGCACGGAATATCCCGGGCTTGGTGCTGCTCGCCAGCCGCGAAGTCAACCCGTATCATCTTTTAAACGCAAAGCAGATTCTGATCAGCGAATCCGCCGCGAAGCGCCTTTCGGAGGGTTTGGCATAATGACTATTTATGAAGTTGTCCGCCGCCCCATCGTGACCGAAAAAGGGCTGACCAAGAAGGAGAGCGAAAACACGCTCTGCTTTGAAGTCCACACGGAAGCGAACAAGATCCATATCAAAGCGGCCGTCGAAAAGCTTTTCCAGGTGAAAGTCGCCGATGTCCGCGTGTTGAACAACGAAGGTAAGCTTCGTCGCCGCGGCCGGTTCGCCGGATATCGTCCGGATTGGAAGAAGGCTTACGTCAGACTGAAGGCCGGCGAGAAGATGCCGGAGTACGCGGAGATCTAGAATGCCAGTCAAATCATACCGCCCGTATACGCCCAGCCGTCGTTACATGACGACGCTGATGCGCGACGACATTACCAAGCAGACCCCCGAAAAATCCCTGACGTTCGGACGCAAGAAGTCCGGCGGCCGGAACAGCAGTGGGCGGGTGACGTCGCGATTCATCGGTGGCGGGCATAAACAGTCGTTGCGTAACGTGGATTTCAAGCGGGAAAAAGAAGGCGTTCCGGCGCGTGTTGCGGCGATCGAATATGATCCCAACCGTTCCGCCCGGCTGGCTCTTCTCCATTACGTGGATGGCGAAAAGCGCTACATTGTGGCCCCGGTTGGTCTGGTTGTTGGCGCGACCGTCATGTCCGGCCCGACTGCCGACATTCTGACCGGTAACTGCCTGCCGCTGAAGAACATCCCGGCCGGTACCGTCGTCCACGCCATCGAGTTGAAGCCCGGTAAGGGCGCGCAGATGGCTCGGAGCGCCGGCGCCCAGGCTCAGTTGGTATCCAAAGAAGGCGGCATCGCCCTGATTAAGCTGCCGTCGGGTGAAGTTCGCCGCGTCGATCTGCGCTGTATTGCAACGATTGGCCAGGTTGGCAACCCGGAACACGAAAACGAAACGTACGGCAAAGCCGGACGTACCCGCTGGAAGGGCCGTACGCCGCATAACCGCGGTGTGACGATGAACCCGGTCGACCACCCGCACGGCGGTGGTGAAGGCCGGACATCCGGTGGCCGCCACCCGGTTACGCCCTGGGGCCAGCCGACACGTGGATTCAAGACGCGAAACAACAAGCGCACCGACAACCAGATTGTCACGCGCCGCGGCAAGAAGAGCTAGGAAGGGACTTGCACGATGGGTCGTTCTCTTAAAAAAGGTCCGTTCACCGATGACCACCTGTTGGTAAAGGTGGAGAGGTTGATCGCCAACAGTGACAAGAAGGTCGTCAAGACCTGGTCGCGGCGCTCGACGATTCTGCCGATGTTCATCGGGCACACATTTGCCGTGCACAATGGCAAGAAGTTTATCCCGGTCTATGTGACCGAGAATATGGTTGGCCACAAGTTGGGCGAATTCTCTCCCACCCGGACCTTCAAGGGCCATGTGGCGAAAACCGAAAAATCCGGTAAGGCAGGCTGATCATGCAAGCAAGAGCCGAAGCAAGATATATTCGTGTGTCGCCGCAGAAGGCGCGGCTGGTGGTTGATCTCATTCGGGGTCAACGGGCGGGAGATGCGATCAACATCCTGCGGTCGACCAACAAACGGATTGCGCCAACAGTTGAGAAAGTTCTACGTTCAGCGATCGCGAATGCCGAAAACAAGTCGAACAACGTGGACGTCGATCAGTTAATGGTTAGCGAAGCCTACGTAAATGAAGGGCCGCGCATGAAGCGCATCCGGCCCGCCCCCATGGGCCGGGCTTATCGCTACCAGCGCCGAATCAGCCATATAGTTGTGGCTGTGGCGGAAAAATAAGAGGCGCAAGGGATTTAAATGGGTCAAAAAACACATCCATACGGCTTCCGGCTCGGCGTCACAAAGACGTGGCGCTCCCGTTGGTTCGCCAAACAGGACTACTCCAAGCTTCTTGAGGAAGATCTCGACCTGAAGGACGAACTCCGCAAGCGCCTGAAGGCCGCCGGCGTCAGTTCGGTCGAAGTCGACCGGCCCGGTAACAAGCTCCGCATCACGATCCGCACTTCCCGGCCTGGCATCATCATCGGCCGCAAGGGCGCGGAAATCGAAAAGCTCAAGTCGGAACTGGCCAAGCGGACCAAGCGCGAAGTTTTCATCGACATTCAGGAAGTTTCCAAGCCCGATGTCGACGCGCAGCTCGTCAGCGAGTCCATTGCCCTTCAGCTTGAGAAGCGCGTGGCATTCCGCCGCGCCATGCGGAAAGCGGTCGATTCCGCCAAGCGTCTCGGCTGCAAAGGCATCAAGGTTCGCGTTTCCGGCCGCTTGAACGGCGCCGAAATCGCCCGTAGCGAATGGTATCTCGATGGTCAGTTGCCGCTGCACACGCTGCGCGCCGACATCGATTACGGCTTCAGCGAATCGCATACCACCTACGGCGTCATTGGCGTCAAGGTGTGGATCTATAAGGGTGAAATTCTCGGCGACTTCCGGAAGGTGTCGAGCGAACCCGAACCCCGGCGCGCCCCGCGCGGCGGCGACCGTGACCGTGGCGGTGATCGCCGCGAACGGCGCGGCCCCGGTGCCGGCGGCCCTGGTGGTGGCTATGGTGGCGGCCAAAGCAGTGGTGGATACGGTGGCGGCCAGCAGCAGAGCGCGCCGGCCGGTCCTCCGGTCCAGGCTCCTCCTCCGGGCGCTGAAGGCGCCGCACCGCGGCCCATCGCGCCGCCGATGGCTCAGCCCGTCCAGCCCTCCTGGAAGAGCGAAGCCCCCGAAGCCGCAGGGCCCACGAATGAATCCGCGACGCCCGCCGTCGACACCCCTAGCGAAGGTCAGGAGTAATACGCCATGTTGATGCCGAAGAAAGTCAAATACCGCAAGCAGCAACGCGGCCGGATGACCGGACTGGCGTGGCGCGGAAGCACGTTGAGCTTTGGTGATTTCGGGTTGAAAGCAATGGTTTGCGGCTGGATCACCAACCGCCAGATCGAAGCGGCTCGTATCGCCATGACCCGCCACATCAAGCGCGGCGGCAAGGTTTGGATTCGGGTTTTCCCGGACAAGCCGGTCTCGAAGAAGCCTGCTGAAACCCGTATGGGTAAGGGTAAGGGCGCACCGGAATTTTGGGTAGCGGTCATTCGTCCTGGCAAGATCCTTTTCGAAATGGAAGGGGTTTCCGAGGAAATCGCGGCTGAGGCAATGCGGTTGGCGGCACAGAAGATCTCGTTGAAGACGAAGATGGTCAGCCGCGAACAGCAGGGCAGTTAAGGATTAGGCAAGGATTCGTCATGAAAGCAGAAAAAATCCGCGGGCTGGAATCGGCCGAGCTCGACAAACAGTTGAAAGACATGGGAGAGTCCATGTTCCGGTTGCGCTTCCAAATGTCCCTGGGGCAAGCCGATGGGTTGAAGAAGTACCGGGAAGCGAAAAAAGATCGGGCGCGGATCCTGACGGTTCTGCGCGAGAGGGCGAAGTAAGTCATGCCGGAAAACACAACTCCGCAGGCGGCCACGGCAACGGGTAAAGAGCCGAAAAAAGGCCAGGAAAAGATCGGACAGGTCGTTTCCACCAAGATGCAGAAGACGATCGTCGTCGAAGTATCGCGCCGCGTGGCTCACCCTCTGTATCGCCGTATCGTTAAGAAGCGCAAGAAGTTTTACGCCCACGATGAACAGGAACTGGCCAAGGTTGGCGACCTGGTGAAGATCGTGGAGCATCGTCCGCTGTCCAAGCTGAAGCGCTGGGCACTGGCCGACATCGTTCGGGCCGCCGTCCAGGTAGGCTCGGCGAAAAAGTAGTGAAGTACCGCGGGCAATTAAGGAGACAGTCATGATTGGGATGCGAACAATCCTCGAGGTAGCCGACAACAGCGGCGCACGCAAGTTGCAGTGCATCTTGCCGCGCGGCGGCGATCTCGGATTGAAGGCCGGTCTCGGTGACGTGATCACCGCGGCGGTGAAGGAAGCGACACCGGACGGGACCGTGAAAAAAGGGAAAGTGGTCCGCTGCGTCATCGTGCGCATGCGGAAGGAGACCCGCCGCAAGGATGGGACCTACATCCGCTTTGATACGAATGCGGCTGTTTTGATCAACGAATTGGGCGAGCCCATCGGAACCCGCGTGTTTGGGCCCGTGGCGCGCGAACTACGCGATAAGCGATTCATGAAAATTGTCTCGCTGGCGCCGGAAGTACTGTAAAGGGTTTGGCAGGAAAAGGGAATTCCGATGGCAACGATTAAGATTCGAAAGGGCGATACGGTCAAAGTGATCGCCGGCCGCGACAAGGGTAAGACTGGCCGCGTGCTCGAAGTGGTGAAGGAAAAAGAGCGCGTCCTGGTTGAGGGCGTGATGATGATGAAGCGCCATACGAAGGCGAATCCGTCCAAGCAGATCAAGGGCGGGATTGCGGAGAAGGAAGCGACGATCCACGTTTCGAACGTCATGATCGTGGGCGGAGACGGCAAGCCGACCCGCGTCGGATACAAATTGGAAGGCGAAGGCGCTTCGGCCCGGAAAGTGCGCGTGGCGCGCAAGACCGGGGAAGTGTTGGCGTCGAAGAACTAATCAGGCAGTAAACGGAAAGCAACCATGCCCAGGCTAAGAGATCACTACACAAAAACCGTCCTACCAGCGCTGATGCAGGAGTTCGGTTACGACAACATCATGGCCGTTCCGAAGATTGAAAAAATCTCGTTGAACATCGGCCTTGGCGAAGCGACTGGCAACCCGAAGCTAATGGACGGCGCGGTGAATGAACTGGGGCAAATTGCCGGCCAGCGTCCCGTCATCTGCAAAGCGACCAAGTCGATTGCCGCCTTCAAACTGCGCGAAAACATGCCCATCGGCTGCATGGTCACGCTGCGCGGCGACCGCATGTACGAGTTCTTGGATCGTTTAGTGAGCGTTTCCCTAGCACGCGTCCGCGATTTCCGCGGCATTTCCACCAAGGCGTTTGACGGCCGCGGCAACTACACGCTCGGCTTGAAAGATCAATTGATATTCCCCGAGATCGACTACAACAAGGTTGAGAAGACCAAGGGTATGAATATCTGTTTCACGACCACTGCGACGACGGATGCCGAAGGATTGGCGCTGTTGAAGCATATGGGCATGCCGTTCGCGGCGAAGTAACGATAGAGAGGATTTGAAGCGCACATGGCCACAACCGCCAAAATCGCCAAGGACCTGAAGCTGAAGGCGCTGAAAGAAAAAGGCGTCCAGAAGGCCGGGGTCCGGCTACGCAACCGCTGCTTCCGCTGCGGACGTCCGCGGGCATACATCCGCAAGTTCGGCCTTTGCCGCATCTGTTTCCGCAAACTGGCCCTCGCCGGGGAGATCCCGGGCGTGATCAAGGCTAGCTGGTAGTCGCGAGCTTGGAAATCTTAGGGAATTACGAAGGAAGGGGAATCGAGAATGGTTAGCGATCCCATCGCAGATATGCTCACGCGGATCCGGAACGCGATGCAGGCGCGGCACGCCAAAGTGGATGTGCCTGGCTCGAAGTTGAAACTCGAAATTGCACGGATCCTCAAAGAAGAGGGCTACGTCCTGAACTATAAGCAGGGAGATGAGGGCTCCAAGCGGGTCATCAAGATCTACCTGAAGTACAACCCGAACAACACCCCGGTGATCTCTCATCTGGAGCGGGAATCCAAGCCCGGCCGCCGCGTCTATGTGGCCAGCAAGGAAATTCCGCGCGTTCTCGGTGGCATGGGGATCAACATCCTCACCACGCCGAGCGGTGTGATGACGGGACGGACGGCGCGCAAACAAGGTGTCGGTGGCGAGTTGCTGTGTTCGGTGTGGTAAACACCGAAGACCAGAAGCTCTAGTTGCCGAAAGAACGGCGAAGCCGGGCTGGGTTGCCTAAGCCCGAGTAGCAAGAACCGTAAGGAAAAAGAACGATGTCGAGAATTGGAAAAAAACCGATCCCGCTACCAGCCGGGGTCAAGATTAAGATCGATGCGACGCCCGGACCGATGCACGTCGAAGGCCCCAAGGGCAAGCTGACGGTGCCGGTACCGGCGGGCATCATCATTGAACAGAACGGCGCTGTTCTGGACGTCAAGCGGGAGAACGACTCCTACGCGGCGGTTCACGGGTTGACGCGCGCTCTGGCCGCGAATGCCGTGCAGGGCGTCAGCGCCGGATTTGTCCGGGAGTTGGACATCGTCGGCGTCGGCTTCCGCGCGGAAGTTAAGGGCAAGGACACGATCCATTTCACCCTGGGCTATTCGCACAATATTGAATTTTTGCTCCCGCCCGGCGTTGAAGCGAAAGTCGACAAGAACACGCACGTCGTTCTGACCGGCTTCGACAAGCAACTGCTGGGGCAGATCGCGGCGAACATGCGTTCGCTGCGCAAGCCGGATCCCTACAAGAACAAGGGCGTCCGCTACACGGGCGAAGTGCTCCGCAAAAAGGCCGGCAAATCGGGCGCCGGTGGTAAAGGGAAGTAATCCGGAAAGGGATAAGGATCGAAACGCATGGTTAAAAAAGTCAATCGCGACGAAGTCCGCCGCCGGATTCACCTTCGGATCCGCAAAAAGCTCTCGGGAACGGCCGAACGGCCCCGCTTGGCGGTCTTCCGTTCCATCAAACATATTTACGCGCAGGTTATCGACGATCGATCGGGTACAACGCTGGTCTCCGCTTCGACAGTGGAGAAGGACGCGCCGAACGGCGGCAATGTGGCCGGAGCTTCGGCGATCGGGAAACTGGTCGCGGAACGGGCCAAAGAAAAAGGGATCAGTGCTGTGGTGTTTGACCGCGGCGGCTTCCTGTACCATGGCCGGATTAAAGCGCTGGCGGATGCCGCGCGTGAATCCGGACTGAAGTTTTAATCGGGAGATTACGCACTCATGCCAGCTACTGTTATCAAGCGCGTGGAACCGACATCCGGACTCAAAGAGCAGGTTGTTTCCATTAACCGCGTCACCAAAGTTGTGAAGGGCGGCAAAAACCTCAGCTTTTCCGCTTTGGTCGTGATCGGGGATCCGGGCAATAAGATCGTTGGTTTCGGCACCGGCAAGGCAAAAGAAGTTCCGGCCGCGATCAAAAAGGGCATTGAAGCCGCGAAGAAGAATTTGCGCAAAATTCACGTGCTTGGGACGACCATTCCGCACCCGGTGCTCGGACGCTTCGGAGCCGGTCAGGTGCTGCTCAAGCCCGCCCCCCAAGGTACCGGTGTCATCGCCGGCGGCCCGGTGCGCGCGGTGATTGAAGCGGTCGGAATTCAGAACGTCCTGACAAAATCGTTAGGCACCCACAACCCTCACAACGTTGTAAAGGCCACCATCGCCGCGCTCGAACAGTTGCGCGACAAAAACGAAGTGGCCGAGATGCGCGGCATATTGCCGGAGCGCATGTAATCTTTGGGCAGACGAGGCAAGACATGGCCGACAAAATGATCAAAATTCAGTTGTACCGCAGCACGATCTGCACGCCCGAGACGCATAAGCGGATTGTGCGGGCGCTGGGCTTGAAAAAGCTCAACCGGATCGTGGAGCGGCCGGACACAGCCGGCTTTCGCGGTATGGTATTAAAGGTTCCGCATCTTCTGCGGATCGTGGAATAAGGCACCGCAAACAGGTATAACGCGATGAATCTCAGTGAAATCAGGCCCCCTTCCGGGCAAGTAAAAAACAAACGACGCCTGGGCCAGGGTATGGGTACAGGCCGCGGCAAGTTCGCCGGTCGCGGAGCCAAGGGCGCCAAGTCGATCAGCGGCTATTCGCGTATGCGCGGTTTTGAAGGCGGCCAGATGCCGCTCCACCGCCGTTTGCCGAAGCGCGGCTTTTCGAACGCCATGTTCAAGACGACCTACGCGATCGTCAATGTGGCTACTTTGAACGACCTCGCTGGCGACAGCTTTGACGTCCAGTCGCTGATGGCGGCGGGCGTGATCAAGAAATTGGAAGACGGTTTGAAAGTCCTGGCGAACGGCGACTTGACCCGCGCCATCACCGTAACGGCTCATCACTTCTCCGCCGCGGCGAAAGAGAAGATTGAAAAGGCCGGCGGGACCGCGGTGGTCATCGCCCCGGTGACCCGTAAACCGAAGGAACAATAGGATTCGCGCGCTGTGCACTTCCGCGCAAAAGGATTGGCATGAGGTTCCTTGAAGCAGTGGCGAACGCATTCCGGATTCCGGATTTGCGAAACCGAATTCTTTTTACGCTGGCGATGTTGGCGATCTATCGTCTGGGTGGGCATATTCCCACACCGGGCATTGACGCCGAGCGCCTGGAGGAGTTTTTCCGGCAGAACCAGGGAACGCTCCTTGGCTTTTTCGATCTATTCAGCGGCGGTATGTTCCGGCGATTGACCGTGTTCGCGTTGGGTATCATGCCCTACATTACGAGCTCGATCATTCTGCAGCTGATGACGATTGTGGTGCCGACATTGGAAAAGCTCTCCAAAGAAGGAGAGCTAGGCCGCCGAAAAATTACACAGTACACCCGTTATCTGACGGTGATTCTGGCGTTGGTGCAGTCGGCGACGATTGCTACAGCCTTGCAGTCACAGGGCAATTTCGTCGTGAATCCCGGCCCGTGGTTTGTTTTCATGACGATGATCTCGCTAACCACCGGCACCGCCTTCATTATGTGGCTGGGTGAGCAGATCACCGAACGCGGAATCGGCAACGGGATGTCGTTGATCATCTTTACCGGTATCGTGGTCGGTTTGCCGGCGGCGATGTACAGCATCTACCAGAAGGCCTTCCTCACCCGTGAATGGTCTGTGGTGCAGGTGCTGATTATTGCGGCCGTGATGGTTGCTGTCATCGGTTTGATCGTTCTGGTTGAACGCGGCGAGCGCCGGATTCCGGTACAGTATGCCAAACGCGTCGTCGGTCGCCGCATGATGGGTGGCCAGTCCACGCACTTGCCGATGAAAGTGAATGCCGGCGGTGTGATCCCGGTTATCTTCGCCAGCTCATTGCTGACGTTCCCCCAGACGCTGACTCAAGTCGCCTTCATTCGCGACAACGCCTATCTCTCGGCGATGCTCCGCTCGATCCAACATGCCGAGCCACTCTACATTCTCCTCTTTATCGCGCTGATTATCTTTTTCTGCTTCTTCTACGTTTCAATCATCTTCAATCCGAACGAAGCGGCGGATAACATGCGCAAGTACGGCGGCTTCATTCCCGGCATACGTCCCGGTAAGAACACGTCGGACTACATGAACAAGGTCCTAACCAAAATTACCGTTGTCGGTGGCCTGTACCTGGCCGTTCTCAGCCTCCTGCCGGAGATGATGATTAGCGGTGTGAAGTTGCAGCATCTACCGCTGCTGGGTAACTGGATTGACGCCCACTTCCCCCGATTCATCCTGGATGGCTTGGGCGTGAACTTCTACTTCGGCGGTACCAGCCTGCTGATTGTTGTCGGTGTAGCCATGGATACCGTGAACCAGATTGAAGCGCAACTGATCATGCGCCACTATGAAGGGTTCACTCCTCGGGCTGGCCGGATTCGTGGGCGCCGGAGCTCCAGTTAATTCCCTTCGGAAGTTAGTTCTTTGACAATTGATACCGCCGATATCGCCAGCAAAACTGCTCCCCAGAAACCCCTGGCGGTGATGTTGTTCGGCGCACCGGGTTCCGGCAAGGGAACTACGGGCAAGATGCTCACCAAGCTTACCGGCTGGCCGCATCTGGCCACGGGAGACTTGCTGCGGGAGCAGATCGCGCGGAAAACGCCGCTTGGTCTGGAGATGCAGAGTATTCTGGCTTCGGGCAGGCTGGCGCCGGATGATCTGGTAAGCCGTATGGTTTGGGACCGCCTTGGGTGGCCGGACTGTGAAAACGGATTCCTCCTCGATGGGTTCCCGCGAACGATCCCTCAGGCGGAAGGGTTAGCTCAATGGTTTCAGGGCCGGCTATTTCGTCCAGTCTTGATCCACCTTTGGGTGGAGTATAATGAAATATTGAGGCGGCTTACCGGCCGTCGAACATGCCCTACCTGTGGCGCCATCTATCATCTGGAATCGAGCCCTAGCAAAGAAACCGGAGTTTGCGATAACGACGGGGATGCATTAACCATCCGGGCCGACGATCAGGAAGAAGTGGTTTTACAGCGATTGCAAACGTACCAGTCGCAAACATGGCCGGTCGCGGAAACGCTGCGAAAACATGGAATTCTGGTAGAGGCGATCGATTGTGGCGAGATGGATCCGGAAAGCGTAGCGGACCGGATTGTGTGGCGGTTGGACCGGATTAGCGGTTCGATTGCGAAGAAGAAGAACAAAGCAGAATGATTATCCGGAAAAGTCCGGCGGAACTCGAAAAGATGCGGCGTAGCGGGCTACTCGTGTATCAAGTTCTGCATTCTGTGGCAGAGTTGGTGGGTGAAGGCGTAACGACCATGGATCTGGAGAACGCGGCGGCGAAAATGATCGCTGATGCCGGCGCCCGTCCTGCCTTCAAGGGCTACTACTCAGCCGCGGCCGGCAACCGGTATCCTTTCGTTTTATGTACTTCAGTAAATGAGCAGATTGTCCACGGGATGCCCTCCACGAAAAACCCGCTGAAAAAGGGCGACGTCATTTCGATCGATACCGGCGTGCAGCTTGACGGCTACTTTGCGGATTCGGCCATTACGGTTCCGGTCGGCGAAATCTCAGCCTCGCTGCAGCATCTGCTCGATGTCACGAAGGACTCGCTCGAGATGGCGATCGACAAGGTTCGCGAGGGCAACCGGCTCTTTGATATCTGCTCGACGGTTCAAAAATATGTCGAGACGAACGGTTTTTCGATCGTTCGCGAGTTCGTGGGCCACGGGATTGGCACTTCCTTACACGAAGAGCCCCAGGTTCCGAACTACGTCGACCGCAACAACGAGAATCCGCGGCTGAAAGAGGGAATGGTCCTGGCGATTGAGCCGATGGTCAACCTCGGGAAGCCGGCTTCGAAAGTTTTGTCCGACCGATGGACGGCGGTAAGCCAGGACGGGTCGGCATCGGCGCATTTTGAGCATTGTGTGGCAGTGACGAAAGACGGTCCATGGGTGTTAACGCGGCCATGATCCGGGGAGCACAGGATGGCAGAACCGGTAGAGGCTGTGGTGGTGGAGTTGTTGCCCCAGGCGCTCATCCGATTGGAGCTTTCCGGCAGCAAACGCCAGATTCTGGCGCACGCGGCGGGGGCCAAAGAAGTAAATTTTGTTCGATTGCGGCCGGGTGATCCGGTAATGGTATCGGTTTCGGAGCAGGATCCAACGCGAGGACGAATCGTTAGCGTCAGGCCAAGCCGGTAGTAGTAACAGAAAATTCTAAAGTTCAGGAACGCGAAGAGGGAAGTTATGAAAGTACGGGCATCGGTCAAGAAAATTTGCGACAAGTGCAAGATCATCCACCGTTCGGGTGTCGTTCGGGTGATTTGCGTCATTCCCAAGCACAAGCAGCGTCAGGGCTAGTCTCGCGCGCGGCACAGTAAAGAAACAAAGAACAGGACGAGGACTAGTACATGGCACGTATTTCCGGTGTTGATCTGCCCGCCCGCAAACGCGCGGAAATTGGATTGACCTACATCTACGGCATCGGCCGCACGCGGTCGAAGTCGATTCTCTACCGCACCGGTGTGGATGCGGATAAGAAGATCGCCGATCTGACCGAAGAAGAAGTAAACAAGATCCGTACGTTGATTGAAACCGAAGGATCGGTGGAAGGCGACCTCCGCAAAGAGATCTCGCTGAATATTAAGCGGCTGATGGAAATGGGATCCTACCGTGGTCTGCGGCATCGCCGCGGTCTCCCGGCCCGTGGTCAGCGCACTCACACCAATGCCCGCACCCGTAAGGGCCCGCGCAAGGGTACAGTGACCAACAAGAAGAAACCGGGCGTTAAGTAATTCGCGCCGCCGCAGATAAATAGACGGGAAGAGATCGGAATATGGCCAAAGCACCAGCCAAGTCTTCGAAGAAGAAGAATTTCAAGAAAAAAGAAAAGAAGCACGTGCCAATGGGCGTTTGCCACATCCAGGCAACGTTCAACAACACGATCATCACGTTCAGCGACCCGATGGGGAATACGCTGGCTTGGTCGAGTTCCGGTTCGTTGGGCTTCCGAGGGTCCCGTAAGGGCACCCCGTTTGCAGCCCAGCAGGCGTCCCTGACCGCGGCGAACAAGGCAAAGGACTCCGGTCTCCGCACGGTCGAAGTGCGTGTTTCCGGACCTGGCGCCGGCCGCGAGTCGGCCATCCGCGCCCTCTCTGGCGCCGGTATCGAAGTCCGTAACATCCGTGACGTTACCCCGATTCCGCACAACGGTTGCCGTCCGCCCAAAAAGCGCCGCGTCTGACAACCTGCGGTCTGGCCCCAGGCTGAGGAATTCTCTTTACTTGGAGCCGCCGTCTGTGCAATACTAGGGGTTGCGGCTTGACAGCCGTGTCTAAAAGCTTTAATTCAGTTTGGCGCGCAGACCCCCACCCGCCCTGCGCGCCAATCGGCCCGACGGAGCCGCCCTCTGTCGGGCCACCCCCACCCTCCTGCCGCTCGCTCCGAATACCCGCCATTTGTGTTTGAACCTTCGGATGTGGCAAACTGTTAATTGTAGTATTTCGCGCACTTGCGCAAGCCCGGGGCTGACTGCTCCGGCAACCGTAGTAAGCAGGACGAAGGCTGCCTTGGGCGCGCTGTAAACTGCACCTTCCGGTCACTTGATTGGTTCGTTAGGAAAGGTTCGATCGAAACGAATGTCTCGTTATATTGGTCCCGTGTGCCGCCAATGCCGGCGCGAGGGTATGAAGCTCTTCCTTAAAGGAGAGCGCTGCTACGGCCCCAAATGCGCTGTCAGCGAAGAAAAGAAGCGGAATTTCCCCCCTGGTCAACACGGCCAGGCACGCAAGCCTAAGATAGTCGGGTATGGCCTGCAGCTTCGCGAAAAACAGAAAACCAAGCGTTACTTCGGCTTGGGCGAAAACCAGTTCCGAAACCTGTTTGAAAAGGCCGCTTCGGCAAAGGGCATCACCGGTGACGTGATGTTGCAGTTGCTGGAACGCCGCCTCGATAACGCGGTCTACCGGATTGGCTTCGCCACCAGCCGCGCCTTTGCCCGCCAATTGGTTCGTCATGGACACATCAAGGTGAACGGCAAGAAGGTGAATATCCCGTCGTTTACGGTCAAGCCGGGCGACGAAGTCAGTGTCCGCGACAAGAGCAAAGAGAATTCGGCCATTCTGGCGGCGCGTGAAGCGACAGCGCACATGCCTTCGCCGAGCTGGCTGGAAGTCGACCGGGAAAACCTCAAGGCGCGGGTCTCATCGCTGCCGAAGCGTGAGGAGCTTGTTCAGATCCAAATGAACGAGCAGCTCATCGTCGAACTGTACTCGAAGTAAGCGGCCCCGGGGGCGGCTGAGGGTATTGTTTTGTGCAGCGCCATAGAAAGGCCATGCCGGGACAGCCGCCCGAAACCGCCACCTAACAACGTTAGAACCCCCCAAGGAGAGCTATGTTTAAGGGTTTTCAGAAACCGAAGCGGTTGGTCGCCAATACCGAGACGTTGAATGAGCGTTATGGCAGCTTTGCGGCTCAGCCCTTTGAGCGCGGATTCGGCACGACGATTGGCAACAGCCTACGTCGCGTGCTGCTCAGCTCCATTGAGGGCGCAGCTATCACCGCCGTCCGCATTGAAGGCATTGCCCACGAATTCAGCCCGATCCCGGGCGTGACCGAAGATGCTACCGACATCATTCTCAACCTGAAGCAGGTTCCGTTCAAGATGTCGACCGACGCCGTTCATACGGTCCGCCTGATCGTCGACCAGCCGGGAGAAGTACTCTCCGGCCAGATCGAGACCAGCTCCGATATCGAAGTGCTCGACCGCAACGTCCACATCGCCACCGTTGGCGAGGGTGGCAAGCTGAACATCGAAATGCGCCTGAAACAGGGCCGCGGCTATGTTTCGGCGGATCGCAATTTCGACGAAGATCTGCCGATCGGCTACATCGCGATTGACTCGGTTCATTCGCCCGTTCGCAAAGTCAACTACTCGGTGGAAAACGCCCGCCTCGGTCAGATGACCGACTACGACAAGCTAAACATCGAAGTATGGACCAACGGCGCCATCTCGCCGCAGGACTCCATCGGCCAGGCGTCCAAGCTCGTGAAAGATCACATGAGCATCTTCATCAACTTCGAAGAAACACCCGAAGTGAGCGAAGAGCCGGCTGAGCGCGTGATGAACCAGATGAACGAAGTGCTCAATCGCTCGGTGGACGAGATGGAGCTTTCGGTCCGCAGCTACAACTGCTTGAAGAACGCCAACATTGGCACGATCGGCGACCTGGTGCAGAAGACGGAAGCGGAAATGCTTCGCACGAAGAACTTCGGCCGGAAGTCACTCAACGAAATCAAAGAAATTCTGTCGGGCATGGGCTTGGGCTTCGGTATGAAGATCGATTCCCAGGGCCGCCTGATACCTGGCCCCGCCAGCAGCACGACCGGTCTTTCGGCCGGCGATGACGAATAAAAACATCCCAGGAACGGAAGTACGCCAACATGAGGCACAATAAAGCCGGCTTTAAACTCAAACGGGACGTCAGCGCCCGGCGCGCACTGCTGCGTAATATTGTTACCAGCGTCATTCTGGAAGAGCGCGTGATCACCACGGTGCCGAAGGCGAAGGCCGCCAAGCCGATCGTCGATCAGATCATCACTTTGGCCAAGCGGGAAAACAAGGACGAGCAGTTGCATGCCCGGCGACAGGCCGCTTCGTACCTGATGACCCCGGCCAGCGTGCAAAAGCTGTTCGACCAGATCGGTCCCCGATTCGCCACCCGCAACGGCGGCTACACCCGCGTTGTCCGGGTTGGCTTCCGCAAGGGCGACGGCGCCGAAACCGCTGTTCTCGAACTCGTGGGTTCTGAACTGGTTCGCCGTTCGGCGGATCGCGCCAAGCGCCGCGAAGAGAAGCTCAAGGCAATGCAGGAAGGCCGCGAAGGCGGCGGTCCGGCAGAGTCCTAACCAACATTTACCACCCGCAACTCAAGAGGGCGCGATTCCGAGTTAACAGCCATATCCCTTGGCTGATTCATTAGGTACCGCGCCCTTTTTTGGTTTCGCGATATGGAAGAAACACAAGCTCCCCAGGTACAACCCGATCCGCCCCGGGTATCCGTCATCATAATCACCCGCAATCAGTCGCGGGCACTGCGCCGCTGCCTGGAGGCCCTGCACCGTTCGACCATTCTCAACGACATCGAAATTATCGTCGTCGACAATGCTTCCACGGATGGCAGCAACGTGATTCAGGACGATTTCGAGAAAATCACGTACCTGAAACTGCCGAAGAATTTCGGTTGGACGAAGGCCGCCAATATTGCGCTGCGTTCGTCGCTGGCGGAATCCATTCTGTTCCTGGATCCACGCGTGGAACTGGCACCCGAAGCGGTCGCTGAATTGGCGGCCGTTGTATCCCAGGAAAGCGATGCGGCGGCCGCTACCGCGATGCTCGCCGGTCCCGATGGCGCCCCCGCTCGCGTCCTGCGCAAGTTGCCCACGCCCGCCGACTTGCAGCCTTCCTTATTTGCCTTGTCTGCGTTCCCGGAACAGCCTCTTGCCGTCGACTTCCCGGGCGTTTTTGCCTTATTAATTCGGAAGCCATTTCTAAAAGGCATGAATTTTCTGGATGAGCGCTACGGCGAACTATGGGCGGATGCCGAGATCGCGACCCAGGTCAAGCGCGCGGGCCGCAAGATCCTTCTCTTGCCTGTCGCTACCGGCGTGTTTCACGAAGGCGATGCGGCGCCGCCGTTGTATCCGGCCCTGCTCGAGGCCGATTTCGAACAAGGCGCCGCCACTTACCTCTCCAAGCACCATGGCGGTGGCATGGGCCGCCGCGTTACCGCCGCGTTGGGCGCGCTGGTGACGCTGAAGCTCGGACTGTTCTCGAACCTGCTCTCCGGGCAAAAGATCGACGGCTCCCAGGAATAGCTCAGACCTTCGGATATTCCCACGGTTTGCGGTAAGCGCGCCGCAATAGCTTATTCGCCGCCGGATCGTTCAGAATCTGCTTTCCATCCCAATCCACGGCGCGGCCCAACTTCATGCTCACCATCCCGAGCAAGCTCGTCGCCGTCGCGCGGTGCCCAATTTCGATATCGCGAACGGGCCGGCGCTTGTTCTTGATCGCCTCCAGGAAATCTGCCCAAAGCTCCTTGATATTCTGCCCGTCGGGTGAATTCAGCTGCGGTTCTACATGGATAGTCTTCTCGTTCTTGTTAGCGGGAAACCAGGTCCAGCCGTCGCGCCAGCCCTGGTGGAACGTCCCGTTGGTGCCGTAGAAATACGCTCCGATTGGCGTCGCTTCCGCGCTATTGCCGGCATAATGCCGCTGCTCCCAGGTGCACTTGAAGCTCTCGAAATCGAGCACCATGATCTGCGTGTCCGGAGCATCCGTCGAATCCTCCCGCACCAGGCGCCCGCCAGTGGAATACACCCGCTTTGGATGCAACTCCTCGGTCCACCAGAAGAGTTGATCGAACCAATGAACGCCCCAGTCCCCCAAAGTGCCGTTGGCGTAATCGAGGAAATGCCGGAAGCCTTTTGGATGAATAGCTTTGTTGAACGCCCGTTTCGGCGCCGGACCCAGCCATAGATCCCAATCCATCCCCGGGGGCGGTTCGCTATCAGGCGTTTTCTCGCCAGGACCGCCGGCAGCGTGCGCAAACAGACGCACCATTCCGATCTTCCCCACCTTGCCCGACTTCAAAAACTCCATCCCCGAAATGCAATGCGGCGAGACGCGTCGATGCAGCCCCACCACCACTTCGCGGCCGCTTTCCCGTGCGGCTTTTACCATAGCCCGGCCTTCGTCGATCGTGTGGCTGATCGGCTTCTCGACATAGACATGCGCGCCCGATTTCACGGCGTCAATCGTCGGCAGCGCATGCCAGTGGTCGGGCGTGGCGACGATGGCGATATCGGGACGTTCCTTCTGCAGTAGCTCACGATAATCGCGATACTCGCGCGGTTTATCGGAAGTGAGCTTGGCAATCTCCGCCTGCGCCACCGCGATCTGGGCGGGATCCGGATCGGCGAGGCCGACAACGGAGCATTCTCCCGACGCGATCGCTTCCCGCAGGATATTCATACCCCACCACCCCGACCCGATCAGTGCAGTCTTATACTTGCGGCCGGGCGGTTGGGCGAGAAGCGGCACGGCGGCCAAGGGGAGAAACGTTCGGCGATCCATGAAGGTATTCTATGCCGTTGTACGAAGCAAGTAGAAGACGAGCAGCGCAGGGGCTGTTCATCATAAGGCCGTGCGAACAAGAATCAACCTGCTGAAATGCACCGACTTTGGGATGATAGTAACGAATGCAACGGCGCAATTTCATTTTCACAGCGGCCTCGGCCGCTGCGGTGCGAGGTGCGAATGAGCGGGTACGGGGCGCCATTGTCGGAGCAGGCGGCCGTGGACGCTTCCTGACCGCCGAGTTCAAAGAAATCGGCGTCGAGATGGCGGCCGTCTGTGACGTCTACAAGCCTAACCTGGAGGCCGGGTTGAAGGCCGCCTCCACCGGCGCTAAACCGTATTCGGATTACCGCAAATTATTAGAGGACAAGTCGCTGGAAGTAGTGATTGTCGCGACGCCCGATCACTGGCATGCGCAGATGGTGATCGACGCCGTCCATGCCGGCAAGGACGTCTACGTTGAAAAGCCGATGGCGCATACGCCCGACGAGGGCTACCGAATTATTGACGCTGTTCGCAAGACGAAGCGCGTTGTCCAAGTGGGCACCCAGCGCCGCAGTTTCCCACTGTTTCAGGAAGCGAAAAAGCTGATGACGGAAGGCGGCATCGGCGATGTCCGCCTGGTGAACGGCTGGTGGTACAACCACCAGGCGAGCGTCCGCCAGGGCAAGTTCGAAGGCGAGATCGATTGGAAGGCGTGGCTCGGAACCGCCCCCAAGCGGGACGCTGATCCCGCACGCTTTTTCAACTGGTATTACTACTGGGATTACTCGGGCGGGCTGATGATTGGCCAGGCCGCCCACATCGTCGATTCCATCCACTGGTTCATGAATTCAAGCATTCCTTCGGCAGTGGTTGTTGGCGGCGGGCGGCCCAACCTCGAAGGCGTGGAAATACCGGAAACCACCACCATGTGCCTTGAGTATCCGGAGAACTATCTGGCAACATTTACGGTCGGATACAAGGCCATGCGCTATTCGGCAACGCTCGACCAGTTGGTGCAATACAACGGGTCAAAGGCGCGCTTCGACGTCGGCCGCGAGAGCTATGCCTTGTACCGTGAGGACCCGAAGGCCATCGAGTTGAAGCCATCGGCGCAGAAAGTGGAGCCCGGCACATTCAATTCGGCAACGCGTTCTCACATACGGAATCTATTGGAGTGTGTGAAGTCGCGTCAGGATCCGAACGCGCCCGTGGAGGCCGGGCACGCCACCAGTGTGGCAATGTGCATGGCCATGGAGTCGCTGCGGCGCGGGATCCGCGCCCGCTGGAACGACCGTCAGAAGAGAATCGATGGTTGATATACACTCCCATATCCTCTGGGACATGGACGATGGATCCCGCTCGCGGGAGATGAGCATTGAGATGCTGCATATGGCGGCTGCCGGCGGCACCACGGACATCGTGGCCACGCCCCATGCCGACGCCAATTTTGTCTTCCGGCCCGATTTGATCGCCGAACGCCGCGCCGAGTTGCAAGGGCTGCTCGGTGACGTCATCCGCATCCATTCGGGCTGTGATTTTCACCTGAAATTCGAGAACATTCAGGAGGCGTTGGCCGATCCGCGAAAGTTTTCAGTGAACGGTCTGGGCTGGGTGCTGGTTGAGTTCGGCGACACAATCATCTTCCCCAACACAGAGGACATTTTCGCGGGCATGCGGAACGCAGGGATGGAAATTATTGTCACCCACCCGGAGCGGAACTGGCTGTTGCGGAAGGACGTCCGCCGGCTACAGCGTTGGGTGGAACACGGGGCGTATCTGCAGGTTACCGGTGGTTCGCTGCTGGGCGTATTCGGAGCCGACGCGCGGAAGTTTTCCGAAGAACTGATAGGACACGGCCTGGTCCATTTTCTGGCTAGCGATGCCCATGATCTGGACCGGCGGTCAACGCGCCTGGACCTGGTACGCGAGCACGTCGCGAAGCGTTACGGCGAAGAGTATGCAGAGTCGTTACTCGAGACGAACCCGCGAGCCGTGATTGAAGGGCGCGCCCTGCAGCCGGGGCGCCTCGAACCGCCCCAAGGCGCCAAAAGCTGGTTTCAATTCTGGCGTTAACCCGGCAACGTGCGAAAATAGTGGAAAGAATGATTGAAACTCTGCGCCCTGGCGCGCATGCTCTGAATGCCCGCGTGGCCCTCTTCGATTTTGACGGCACGCTCTCCCTGATCCGTTCCGGATGGGTGGAAGAGATGGTTCCGATGATGGTGGAAATTCTCGCCGACTTGAAGTCGGGGGAATCGGAAGAAGAGTTGACCGCTATTGTGCTCGAATATGTCGGCCGTCTGACCGGCCGGCAGACGATTTATCAGATGATCGAGTTCGCCGACCAGATTGCCAAGCGGGGCGGCACGCCCCAGGAACCGGTTGTCTATAAGCACATGTATCTGGACCGGCTGATGGTCAAGATCAAGAGCCGTATTGAGGATTTGGAAACGGGCCGCATTTCCCCCGAAGCCTGGCTGGTTCCGGGCTCGGTGCAGTTGTTGGACGGGTTGAAGGATCGCGGGATCAAGCTGTATCTGGCCTCCGGAACCGACGACAAGTATGTGAAGCACGAAGCCACCATCCTCGGCCTGGAGAAATACTTCGGCAAGCACATGTACGGTGCGTTGGATGACTACAAAACGTTCTCTAAGGCCATCCTGATCAAACAAATCATCGACTCCGCCGAAAACCGCGGCGACGAATTCGTCGGCTTCGGCGACGGCTACGTCGAGATCGAAAACGTGAAATCCGTTGGCGGCGTTGCTGTCGGCGTTGCTTCCGACGAACCCGACTGCGCCAAGGTCGACCTGTGGAAACGCGATCGCCTGGTCAATTCCGGCGCCGATTGGATCGTTCCCCACTTCAACACCACTCCCGCGCTGCTGCCCGTCCTGTTCCCGGAGTAATCGACATGCCCTCCCGGTACGAAGCCTTCGACCGCTCGCGCTTGCTCATCAAGCCCCTGGGCGAGCGCGTCAACGATCTGGAGATCTCGCGTTGGATGGCGCTGTCCGACACCCCGCCGCCGTTCGCGCATGTCGATTTGGAAGCGATCGCGCAAAAACTGCAAGCGGCGAAGGAGCGCGGGGCGGCGCGCATCGTAATGATGGGTGCTCACGTCCTCCGCGCCGGCGTCAACCGGTTTCTCATCGATTGGATGGAGCGCGGGATCATCACGCACCTCGCCTTCAACGGCGCCGCGGCGATTCACGACTACGAACTCGCGCGAATCGGCGCCACCACTGAGAGCGTCGCCCGCTATATCCGGTCCGGTGAGTTCGGACTCTGGCAGGAGACGGGCGAGTTGAATGACGTCATCGTGGAAGCCGCCGCGCAGGGACTCGGCTTCGGCGAAAATGTCGGCCGCCATATTGAAGGGTCGAGCTTCCCCTACAAAGATCTCAGCGTCTTCGCGGCCGCCTACCGCGCCGGCATACCCGCGACGGTTCACGCCGGCATCGGCTACGACATTCTGCATGAGCATCCCAACTGCGACGGCGCGGCCGTCGGCGCGGCCAGCTATCGTGATTTCCTGATCTTCGCCCGCGCCGTCGAAAATCTCGAAGGCGGCGTTATGCTCTCCTTCGGCTCCGCTATCATGGCGCCGGAGATTTACTTAAAGGCCCTCGCGATGGCCCGCAACGTCGCCCACCAGGAAGGGCGCGTCGTCCGCAACTTCACCACCGGGGTCTTCGACATGGTTCCCATCGGCGGCGACATCCACCGCGAACTGCCGAAGTCCGATCCCGGCTATTACTTCCGCCCGCACAAAACGATTCTGGTGCGTACCGTGGCCGAGGGCGGGGAAAGCTACTACTTCTGCGGAGATCACCGCGCCACCGTGCCCGCCCTCTGGAGCTTGACGCGATGACCACCGCCGAACTCCTCGAGCAAATCGCCCGGCTGCGCGTGCTGGTCGTCGGCGACATCTGCCTGGACCGCTGGTGTTGGTATGACCCCGCCCTCGCGCTGGCTTCGGCGGAAACCGGCATTCCACGGATTGGCGTGGTCCGCACCGAAATCACGCCGGGCGCGGGCGGCACCGTGGCCAACAATCTCGCCGCGTTCGGTGTCGCGGATGTGGCGGTGTTGGGGGTAGTCGGCGCGGATGGTTACGCTTGGGAACTACGCCAGGCGCTGGCTGCGCGCGCTATCGACGGGTCGCTGCTGCTCGAAGTGCCTGAGCTCCAAACCTTCACCTACACCAAACTCATCAACACGCAGACCGATGACGAAGACCTGCCCCGCGTCGATTTCGTCGTCACGCGGGCTCTCTCCGAGGATGTGGAAATGCGCCTCGTGCGCCGCTTCCTCGATGAGGCCCGGCGGTTCGACGTAATCATCATCAGCGATCAGGCGGAGACGACAGCGGGCGGCGTCGTCTCACCGGCACTCCGAGGCGCTATCGAATCCACCGCGGCCGCGCATCCGGATAAAGTCGTCTGGGCCGACTCCCGCGCCCGCGCCGAGCATTTTCAAGGCGTCATTGTGAAGCCGAACCTGAAGGAGGCTACCGAAGCATCCCTGCGGGCGCTCGGCCGCGTCGACTTCCCCGCGCTGCGGACTCACTGCGCCGCGCCGGTGATGATGGTGACCGTCGGCGGAGAAGGCGTGCGCATTTACGATTCGCTTGGGGAACAATGGGTGAGGACCCAGGCTGAGCCGAATCCGGTCGATATCTGCGGCGCCGGCGACAGCTTCAGCGCCGGCGCCGCTTGTGCTTATGCGGTAACCCGCGACGCCCGAGCCGCGGCGGAGTTCGGCAACCGCGTCGCTTCGATCACTATCATGAAGAAGGGAACCGGTACGGCCACTCCCGCCGAACTGCTGGCCAAAGGATGAACACACTGGCCATCGACATCGGCGGCACGAAGTTCACTATCGCCGTGTTCGACGGCAGCGGCGTCATGATTCGTCGCGAATCACGCGCCACGGATCGCAACGGCGGCAAGGACTGGATGCTCGCGCAGATCGCCCGGATCGCCCGCGGCTGGGCGCAAGCAACGTCCCTGGACTGCTGCGCCATCGGCTTCGGCGGACCTGTGGATTTCGAGCGTCAAATGGTGGCGCTATCGACCCACGTCGGCGGCTGGGCGGATTTTGATTTATGCGGCTGGGTAAGAACCGAACTGGGAATTGAAAGCGTCCTCATGGACAACGACGCCAATGCCGGCGCGCTGGGCGAAGGCGTTCACGGCGCCGGCCGCGGCTACCGGCCGCTCTTCTACATGACCCTGTCTACCGGTATCGGGGGCGGCATCCTGACAGCGGATGGCGTCTATCGCGGCGCCGATTCCTACGCCGGCGAACTCGGCCATCTGACCATCCGCCCTAACGGCCCGGATTGCCTCTGCGGCTCGCAAGGCTGCTTCGAACGGATGTGTTGCGGCCTTTGGCTGGAACGCGATCAGGGGAAGCCGGCGAAGGAGTTGATGGACGATCCGCTATTCGTCTCCGGCTACGTCGTCAACCTCGCCCTCGGCCTGAAAGCGTGCGTCATGCTGCTGAATCCCGCGCGAATTGTGATTGGCGGCGGAATCAGCAAAGCCGGCGACAAGCTCTTCGTACCGCTCCGGGAGGAGCTGCAGAGGCAAGTCACCTCCTGGAGCCGCGCCCGGCTCGATGTTGTGCCAGGCGAACTCGGAGACGACTCCGTTCTCTACGGAGCGCTCGAACTCGCCCGCCTAAGCCGCGTGTAGCTGCCCGTCCCGCATGTGCACGGTCCGGTCGGCGAACGCCGCCGCTTCCGGATTATGCGTGATCATCAAAATGGTCTGGCCCAGCCGTTTGTTCAGATCCCGCATCAAATTCAACACGGCCGTGGAGTTCTCAGTATCCAAATTGCCCGTGGGCTCATCAGCCAGCAAGATAGCCGGCCCATTAACGACGGACCGGGCAATCGCCACCCGCTGCTGCTCGCCGCCGCTCAACTGACGCGGTTTGCGATCCATTTTGTTTGCAATCCCCAGGGCATCAATCACTTCCAAAAACCGCTTATCCAGCGGACCCTTAAAACCCGCGATATCGCGCGCGATTTCGATGTTATCCCGCACCGTCAGCGTCGGCAGCAGATTGTACTTCTGGAATACGAATCCCACCGATTTCATCCGCAGTTTCGTCCGGTCGCCGTCGCTCATCTTCATCAGGTCCTGGCCGTCGATGAAAATAGTTCCCGCCGTCGGAGGCGTCAATCCGCCCAGGATGTGAAACAGGGTCGATTTACCCGAACCCGAAGGCCCCACCACCGCCAGAAATTCGCCGCGCTCCACGGCCAGATCCACGCCCCGCAGCGCGTGTACATCCACGTCGCCGGAGCGGAACGTCTTTCGTAGATCGCGAATGCCGATGATCGGCTCAGTCATAAGACAACGACTCCAATGCGTCCTGGCGCGCCGCCTTCACGGCCGGATAAAAAACTCCAAGCAATGCGCCGCACAGCGTGATCCCGCTCGCGATCGGCCACCATTCATAAACAATGGCCTGGGTCATCGATGCCGGGATAAACGTCGAAATCATCCATCGCGTCATATAGCTCATGCCGATGCCCATGGCGCTTCCGATGATCGCCAGCAGAATCGTCTCCCGCAACAGAATTCCCAGAACATAACTCTGCCCCGCGCCCAGCGCTTTCAGGATTCCAATCTCCCGCGTGCGCTCCAGGATCGCCGTATACATGGCCAAAAACACCACCAGGAAGCCGAACAGCACGCTCAGCGTCATCACCACGCCAATGAACGTCTTCAACTCCGGAACGGCGCTCACCGAGAACTGCGAAGCCAACTCGTTAATGGAATAAATGGGATAGTCGGTCAACGTCTGCTTTAAATGGGCGATCACCTCAGCCGTCAGGGAAGGGTCGTCGAGCTTGATATAAATCACCGACACCTTACCCGTATTGGCCGTCAGTTCCTGCAACAGCTTCCGGGAGACCATCATCCGCGTCAGCTTCCCGCCGTGAAAAACACCGGCAACAGTCCAGTTGCGGTTCAAAATATTGATGGTCGACCCCGCCTTCAGCTTCTTTTCCTTCGCGTAGTACTCGTCGACAATGACTTCCTGACCGCTCTCGAACCGCCGACCGTCAATAAATCTAAATCCGCCGCTCATCTTCGTCAGTTCATCGAAATCGACGCCGTGAACCGAACTGATGCCGCCCAGCGGCTGAACCACGACACCGGTAGCTTGCACCACATGCGGTTGTTCCGCCGCCCATGCCACCAGCTTCTCGGCGATGTTCGGCGGCGTCGCGCCGATCACCGACGAACCTGACGGCCGGACAATAATATCCGCTCCGACGCCCCGTGTCCGCGCTTCCTGGTCACGCATCATGCCTTCGCTCACACCGACCAATGTGAGCATCATCGTGACGCCCAACCCTATCGCCAACGAACTGAGTAATGTTCGTACCGGGCGATGTTTCAGATTCTCCCAAACCAGCTTATAGACCAAGTCCTGATTATATCTCGCCGCGTCTGCTACCCTGGAAACTCCTCACGTAACATGTCGTTCCAGATCCGTCCGCAACAAGAATTTTTGGTTCAGCCGGCCTTACCGGAGACCCTGTCCCGCCTCTCCGAACTCTCCTACAACCTCCTTTGGGTCTGGGACCGGGACATCCGCTCCATGTTCCGCCGCCTTGACGCCGCCGAATGGCGAAGCTCCTCGCACAATCCCGTGCGCATGCTCGGGCAAGTCTCCCAGGCCACCCTCGAGAAAGCCGCCGCCGATCCCCGCTTCGTCGCCATGTACAAGAAGGCCTGCGACAAGCTCGACGCCTACATGGCCGGCACGCACACCGATAGCGACAAACTCATCGCCTACTTCTCCATGGAGTACGGCCTTGCCGAATGCCTTCCCATCTACTCCGGCGGTCTCGGCGTGCTCTCCGGCGACCACATGAAGGGCGCGTCCGATCTCGCTCTTCCCCTGGTCGGCGTGGGTTTGCTCTATCAGAAGGGATATTTCCGTCAGTCGCTAAACCCCGATGGCTGGCAGATCGAAAAATCCCCGGAAAACGACTTCTACACGCTGCCCATTACCCCGGTATTGAAGGAAGACGGTTCCGAACTGACCGTCGACGTGCCCATGCCCGGTGGCGACGTTGTCGTCAAGGTCTGGAAAATCCAAGTCGGCCGTGTCGGCCTCTTCGTCCTCGATACGAACATCCCCCAGAACACCAACCAGGAGATGCGCGATATCACCGATCAACTCTACGGCGGCGATTCGCATACGCGCGTCCGCCAGGAGATCGTCCTCGGCATTGGCGGTCTGCGCGCTCTGCGAGCCCTCGGCTTTGAACCCACCGTATTCCACATGAACGAAGGCCACTCCGCCTTCCTCGCCGTCGAGCGCATCCGCATTCTCATGGCTAACAACAACCTTAGCTTTGACGAAGCCATCGAGACCTGCCGCGCCAACAACGTTTTCACCACCCACACGCCCGTTCCCGCCGGCATCGATCTCTTCGATACCGGCCTGATGCATCACTACTTCAGTGACTATTGCCGCAGCACCGGCTACTCCATGGACCAGTTCCTCTCGCTCGGCCGCCGCAATCCCGGCGACCAGGGCGAGTCCTTCTCCATGGCCATCCTCGCCATCAAGACCAGTTGCTGGCGCAACGCCGTCAGCGCGCTCCACGGCGTAGTCTCCCGCGAAATGTGGCAGGACCTCTGGCCCAACGTGCCCTCCTGGGAAATCCCCATCACCCACGTCACCAACGGCGTTCATATCCGTTCCTGGGTAAACGGCGATCTGGTCCAGCTCTACGACAACTACCTGCAGCCCGATTGGCGCGACAAAGCCACTGACCCGGAAACCTGGAAACTGGTGGATGACATTCCCGACCGCGAAATCTGGGAAGCGCACAAGAAGCGGAAACGCCAGTTGATCGGTTTCGTCCGCGCCCGGTTGCTGCGCGGCGCGCAGCAGCGCAAATCGTCCGCTCCCGAAGTCCGCCGCCTTTCTGAGGCGTTGGATCCGGAAGCCTTCACCATCGGTTTCGCCCGCCGTTTCGCCACCTATAAACGCGCCACGCTGATGCTTCGCGATCTCCCGCGTTTGAAGCGGTTGCTCACCAACAACCGCATGCCCGTGCAGATTCTCATTGCCGGCAAAGCGCATCCCAAGGACATCCCTGGCAAGACTCTCATTCGCGAAATCTTCCAGCTTTCCCGCGATCCGGAATTGGCGAATCGGCTCATATTCGTCGAAGACTACTCCATTGCCGTCGCCCGCGAACTCGTTCACGGCGTCGATGTATGGCTCAATAATCCGCGCCGCGGCGAAGAAGCCTGCGGCACCTCAGGGATGAAGGCCGGCATCAATGGCGTCTTGAATCTATCGATTCTCGATGGCTGGTTCGATGAGTCCGACGACGTCTCCGGCGGATGGACCATCGGCGATCGAGAAGCCTATTCGGATGACCAGGACGAGATCCACGCCTCCTCGGTTCTTTCGCTCCTCGAAAACGAAATCGTCCCGCTTTATTACGCCGCCCGTGCCGACGAAGTGCCGCTGGAATGGGTCCGCCGCATGAAGCAGTCCATCAAAGCGCTAACGCCGCAGTATGACGCCCGCCGCATGCTGGACGACTACGCGCGCCTGCTCTACAACCCCGCGCATGACTACCGCGCCGAAACCCGCAGCGACAACTTCACCCGCAGCCGCAACCGCGCCGCCTGGAATAACCAGGTGCAGGCGGCCTGGCCGCAGGTTCGCTTCGTCGAAATGAGCGGAGCGCCGCAAGGACCGTTGCTGTCCGGCCACCCCATGCCGATGCGCGTGCTCGTCGATCTCGCCGGCCTCGTTCCGAGCGACGTCCGGGTCGAAGCTGTCGTTGGCCGCATTGATTCCGACGGCGCGCTCGGCGACGCGGAAATCGTATCGTTAAAGCCGCTTGAACAGCGCGGCAATGCCTGGGCCTTCGGTTGCGACTACGCCCCCAACCAGACCGGCCGCCTCGGCTGCGCGTTCCGCATCTCCAGCAATCACTTCGATCAGGCCCTGACGCGTCCCACCAACGCGCTCCTGAAGTGGAGTTGAAGTAAGGCCGCCGTCGATCGTCTTTGATAAACTTCGGCAGAGTGTCCTTGATCCTGCTGTTGTTCGCTGCCGCTGCCTTCGCGGGAGAACTCCCGCCGGAAGCCCGCGCTTTCCTCGATAAAAACTGCGCCGGCTGCCATCGTGGTGACAAAGCGGCGGCCGCCCTCGATCTCACCACTCTTCCCTTCCGCCTCGACGACGCTCATATCTTCTCCCGCTGGATCCGCGTCCATGACGCTGTGCGCGACGGCATCATGCCGCCCAAAACCAAACCCGCGGGCCGTGATGAATTCCTCGTCGCTCTCGCTAAACCCATCGTCGTCCACGAACAAAATCGCGCCGCCACCCAAGGCCGCTCCGTCCTCCGCCGATTAAATCGCTACGAATACGAAAACACCATCCGCGACCTCCTTGCCGCGCCCTGGCTCAACCTTCGCGACTCGCTTCCCGAAGACGGCGTCATCAACCGTTTCAACAAAGTCGGCCAAGCCCTCGACGTCTCCCACGTCCAAATGGCGCGCTACATGGAGACCGCTGAAAACGCCATCCGCCAGGTCCTCGCTGCCGCCAATCAGCCCGAAACCGCCAAGCGCTATTACGCCCGCGAACAGAAGCGATTTCTGAGCCGCATGCGCTATAGCTCCTTCAATACGCATCCGGAGCGCGCCACCATCCCTATCCTCGGCGTCGAGGCCCAGTCCGACGTCCTACATGAAAAGGTCCCCATCACCGTCGGCGAAAGCAACCCCAAAACCCGCGAACTCGAAGCCTTCGCCACCCCGGCCAGCAACTACGTCGGCAACGAGCATCACTTCGATCAATTCGTCGCGCCCGCCGGCGGCCGCTATCGTCTCCGCTTTAGCGCCTACTCCATCTGGATTCACACCATCTACGGGCCCGAAAATCACAAAACCCGTCCCGCCTGGTGGCGGCCGAATCGAGAACTCACGTCCCAGGGACGCACCACCGAACCCGTGACGATCTACGCCCTCAGCCGTGGCGGCGAAAAACGCCTCCTCGGCTCCTTCGACGTCAATCCCGATCCCGCCCTGCATGATCTCGATGTCGATCTCCTTCCCGGCGAAATGATCCTCCCCGACGCCGCCCGCCTCTTCCGCTCCCGGCCCGGCTTCACCGGCAGTCCCGAAGCCAGCAAGGAAGGCATGCCCGGCGTCGCTTATCGCTGGATGGAAGTGACCGGACCCGTTGCCAACGCCGCCTCCCGCCTCGGCGTTCGCCGGATGTTCAGCAATATCGATCCCGAGCAACCAAGCCCCAAAAAGACGGCCGAAAAACTCCTCCGTTCCTTCATGAACCGCGCCTACCGCCGCCCGCCGGCCGAAGCCGAAGTGCAGCGCTATCTAAAGATCGTCAACGCCCAAACCGGCAACCTATCGGAGGCGATGATCGCCGGCTATGTCGCTGTCCTCTGTTCCCCCGGCTTCCTGTACCTGGAAGAGGAACCCGGCAAGCTCAGTGCCAACGCCCTCGCCGCGCGCCTGTCCTACTTCCTCTGGAACGGCCCGCCCGATCGCCGTTTGAAAATGCTAGCCGAGCAAGGCGCGTTGACCAACCCCGAAGTCCTCCGCGCCCAAACCGATCGCCTGCTCGACGACGCCCGCTCCCGCACCTTCGTCAACGCCTTTCTCGACTACTGGCTCGACCTCCGCAAGCTCAACGAAACCACCCCCGATCAAACCCTCTACCCCGACTACTATCTCGACGATCTCCTAACCGAATCCGCCCTCCAGGAAACCCAACTCTTCGTCCACCATCTGATCCGCAAAAACCTGCCGTCTTCCACTCTGATCGACTCCAACTTCACGATGCTCAACTCGCATCTCGCGCGGCATTACGGCCTTCTGCCCGTTCAAGGCGTCGAAATGCGCCAGGTCACCCTGCCCCCCGACAGCGTCCGCGGCGGCCTGCTCACCCAGGCCAGCATTCTGAAAGTCACGGCCAACGGCACCACCACCTCGCCCGTCCTGCGCGGCGTCTGGATCCAGGAGCGCCTCCTCGGCGATCCGCCTCCGCCCCCGCCTCCCGGCATCCCCGCCGTCGAACCGGACACCAGAGGCGCCACCACCATCCGCCAGCAACTCGACAAGCATCGCGATAACCCCGGGTGCGCGAGTTGCCACAACAAAATCGATCCGCCCGGCCTCGCCCTCGAAAACTTCGACGTCCTCGGCGGCTGGCGCGAAAAATACCGCTCCACCGAAACCGGCGATGCGGTGAAGGGAATCGGCAAAAACGGCCACGCCTTCACGTTCAAGGACGGCCAACCGGTCGATGCCTCCGGCCCCGGCTTCCAAAACATCGTCGAGATGAAAAAGCTTCTCCTCAAAAACGAACGCCAAATCGCCCGCAACGCCGCCTCTCAATTAATCACCTACGCCACCGGCGCGCCCATCTCCTTCGGGGACCGTCAGACGCTGGAACAAATCCTCGATGCAGCCGAAAAGGATCGCTACGGCCTGCGCACCCTCATCCACCAGATCGTCCAGAGCGATCTGTTCACCCACAAATAGGCCATGAAAGCTCTCTCCCGCCGCCACATCCTCCGCGCCACCGGCGTCACCTTCGCCCTCCCCTGGCTCGAAGCCCAACAGACGCCCCCTCCCCGCCGCATGCTCGCCGTCTGCAACAACCTCGGCCTCCTTCCCACCGGCTTCTTCCCCACAAATCCCGGCAAGGACTACGAACTCTCACCCTACCTGAAAGTCCTCGAATCCCACCGCAATGACTTCACCGTCTTTAGCGGCGTCTCCCATCCCGATGTCGATGGCAGCCACTCCTCCGAAGTCTGCTTCCTCACCGCCGCGCCCCATCCCGCCAATGGCGGCTTCCGCAACTCCATCTCCCTCGACCAGTTCATGGCCGACCGTATTGGTGTCCAGACCCGCTTCCCCTCCATCACCCTCGGTGTCAATGTCAACAAGGGCCAACGCAGCCTCACCTGGACCGGCGCCGGCGTCATGATCGCCTGTGAAGACAGCGCCGCCCAGGTCTACAAACGCCTCTTCCTCCAAGGCACGCCCGAAGAAGTCGAGCGCCAGGTCACCCGCCTCAAACTCGGCGAAAGCATTCTCGATTCCGTAGCGGAACACGCGGGCGGCCTGAAGCAAAACCTCGGCTCGCAGGACCGCGCCCGCTTGGATCAATATGAAACCGGCGTCCGAGAACTCGAACGCCGCATGGTCCTCTCCCAAGCCTGGGAGCGCCGTCCGAAGCCCAGAACCAACGAGCCCCAGCCCATCGATCCCGACAGCAATCGCGCCTACATGGAAAAGACGCGCGTCATGTACGACATCGCCCGTCTCGCCTTCGAAACCGATTCCACCCGTCTTATCACCCTCTTCCTCGATAGCTCCAACTCCCCCGCCATCGACGTCAAAGGCGTCGAAATCACCGACGGCTATCACAACCTCTCCCACCACGGAAAAAACGAAAGCAAGCTCAAACAACTCGAAGCCATCGACACCTGGCACATGAAACTGCTCGCCGAACTCTTCACCAAGCTAAAAGGCGTTCGCGAGGGCGGGGAATCGCTCCTCGACCGCTCCATGATCCTCTACGGCAGCAACTTCGGCGACGCCAATAAACACACCACCAACAACATGCCCGTTCTCCTCGCCGGAGGCGGTTTCAAACACGGCCAACACCTGGCCTTCGACCCCAATCGCAACTACCCGCTGCCGAACCTCTTTGTCAGCATGCTGCAGCGCATGGGCATCGAATCGGACAAGTTCGCCAGCGCCACCGGGACCATGCGCGGACTGGAGATGACATGACCCCCGACGGTTTTCGCAAGCTTGCCCTGAAGATGCCGCAGGCCACCGAAGGCACGCACCACGGTGTCGCCGATTTCCGCGTCGCCAACAAAATTTTCGCTACCCTGGCCTATGAAAAAGAGGGATCTGGCGTGCTAATGTTGAGTCCTGATGAGCAGGAAGGCATGGTCGCCGACGCTCCTGAAGTCTTCTCTCCCGTCCCTAACGGTTGGGGCCGCCAAGGCGCGACCCTCGTCAATCTGGCCGCAGTAAAGCCGGACATATTGGAGTCCGCCCTTCGTACCGCGTGGCGTCGCCGCGCGCCAAAGAACCTGCAAACATGAAAAGCCTCCTCCCGTTCCTCCTCCTGGCCGCCTTCGCCTTCGCGCAACGCGTGCCCTGGACCACTTCCCGTCTCGTCGGCTCCCCCGATCCCCCGCCGCCCTATCGCCTCGTCCGCGCCTTTCCCCAATACACCTTCAAATCCCCGGTCTTCATCGCCCAGGACCCTCTGTCCGATCGCCTCTTCCTCGCCGAATACGACGGCTTGATTTACAGCTTTCTGCCCAAGGACCCCACCGGCAAGAAGGACCTCTTCCTCGATCTCGGCCGCGGCATTTCCGCCTTCTCCTTCCACCCCAAATACAAGGAGAACGGCTACGTCTTCGTCTTCAGCCACGCCGACCTGAAACAGGGCGACCGCAAAGGCCAGATGAGCCAGATCTGGCGCTATAAATTGGACAGCTCCAGTAATCCCCCGCGCGTTGACCCCGCTTCGAAAACCCTGATTATCGACTGGCCCTCCGGCGGCCACAACGGCGGCGAAGCCATCATCGGCCCCGATGGCTACCTCTACGTTTCCACCGGGGACGGCACCAGCGGCTCCGACGTCAACAACTCCGGCCAGAATCTCACCGATTTGCACGCCGTCATGATGCGTCTCGACGTCGACCATCCCGATGCCGGCCGCAACTACGGCATCCCGAAGGACAACCCCTTCGTCAACACACCCCACGCGCGCCCCGAAATCTGGGCTTACGGCTACCGCAACCCCTGGCGCTTCAGCTTCGATCCCGTCACCGGCCAGCCCTGGGTCGGCGACGTCGGCCAGGACATCTGGGAAATGATCGAATTGTCCAGCAAAGGCGACAACCACGGTTGGAGTGTGCGCGAAGGCACCCACCCCTTCCACCCCCACGCCGCCAAAGGACCCACGCCGTTCGTGGACCCCATCGTCGAGCACCATCACACCGAATGCCGCTCCATCACCGGCGGCTATGTCTACCAGGGCGATAAATTCCCCGAACTCAAAGGTGTCTATGTTTACGGCGACTACGAATACGGCAAAATGTGGGGCCTGCGCTACGACTACAAGGCGAAGAAGGTCACCTGGCACAAGGAATTCCTCGATAGCAACGTGAAAATCGCCAGCTTCGGCATGGGCCGCGATGGCTCCTTCTACGCGCTCGATCACAGCACCGGCGAGATCTTCGAACTCGACCGCCGTCCGCCCGACGCACCCCGCCCGGCCTTCCCGCGCAAGCTCAGCCAGACCGGCCTCTTCTCCAAAGTGAAAGGCCACAAGGTCGAAGCCGGTGTCCGTCCCTACGATATCAACGCCCCCTTCTGGTCCGATGGCGCCCACAAGGAACGCTTCGTCGCCATGCCGGCCGCTGCCAAGATTACCTTCGACGAAAAGCCGGACAATGCCTGGCAGTTCGACGACGGCACGGTCACCGTCAAGTCCTTCTCGCTCGACATGGAGGAAGGCAACGCCGCCTCTCGCAAATACATCGAAACCCGTGTCGTCGTTAAGCAGGAGAATCACTGGGTCGGCTACAGCTACGTCTGGAATGACGATCAGTCCGACGCGACGCTGGTCGCCTCCGGGGGCCTCGACAAAGTGTTCAAGATCAAGGAAGCCAACGGCGCCACCCGCAAGCAGTCCTGGCACTATCCCAGCCGCAACGAATGCATGTTCTGCCATTCGCGCGCCGCCGGCTTCGTCCTCGGCCTCAACACCGGCCAGATGAACAAAGCCCATCAGATTCAGGACATGGAGCAAGCCGGCTACTTCGCCAAGCCGCTCCCCAAGAAAGAACTCCCCGCCTATCCCGATCCCTTCGATGCCAAGGTCGACATCAATAAACGTGTTAAAACCTATCTCCAAGTGAACTGCGCCATGTGCCACGTCTCCGACGGCGGCGGCAATTCGCCCATGGAACTGGGTTATCGCACCGCCATCGAAAAGGCCGGCCTGGTCGGCGTTGAACCAACCCACGAAACCCTCGGCCTCGAAGACGCGAAACTGGTGAAACCGGGAGTCCCTGCGAGCTCCGTGCTCCTGAACCGCATCGCTCGCCGCGGCGAGTATCAGATGCCGCCCACCAGCACCAACCGCGTCGATACTGCCGGCGCCAAGCTCATCGAAGACTGGATCCGCCAACTTCCCAAATAAATGCGTATTGATCGAATCACCTTCACCCACGTCCGCATCCCGCTCGTCGAACCCTTCCGAATTTCCAACGGCGAAGTAGCCGAAAAGGATTGCATCGTCTGCGCCGTCGAATCCGGCGGCCTGACCGGCTACGGCGAGTCGTCCCCCATGTCGGGCAGCTTCTATTCCACCGACACGCCGGAGTCCTGCTGGCAGCAGCTAACCAGCGATCTCGGTCCGGCCATCCTCGGCCGCGAGTTCGAAAGCCTGGACGCCGCCAGCGCCTGGATCGATGAACGACCCGGCAGCAACTTCGCCAAGGTAGGGATAGAAACCGCGCTCTGGGACATCGAAGCGCAACGCCAGGGCCTGCCCCTCCACCGTCTCCTGGGCGCCACTCGCGACCACGCCGAATCCGGGCTCGCCGTCGGCCTCTACGACACTACCGAGCAACTCCTCAACACGATTGCCCGCTACCTCCCCGACGGCTACAAGCGCGTCAAAATCAAGATCTGCCCGGGCCACGACATTGAACTCGTGGAAGCCGTGCGCAAACGCTTTGGCGACATTCCATTGATGACGGACGCCAACGCCTCGTACACACTCGCCGATCAACACATCTACGAGAAGCTCGACGAATACGGGTTGCGCATGTACGAGCAGCCGCTGAAAGGCGAAGCGCTGGAAGACTCGGCCAAACTGCAAACGGCGCTACGAACCCCCATCTGCCTCGACGAAAGCCTGGAAACCTTCGCCGATCTTGAACGCGCCGCCGAGCTGAAATCCTTCAAAATCGCCAACATCAAAATCCAACGCGTCGGTGGGTTCCGCAACGCGTTGAAGCTCTACAACCGCTGCCGCGATCTTGGCCTGTCCATCTGGATTGGCACCATGCCCGAGCTCGGCATCGGCTGCGCCCAGGGCGCCGCGATGTCGGCACTCGCCGCCTGCGACTACCCTACTGACGTCGAAGCCAGCCTCCGCTGGTTCCAGGACGATATCGTCGACCCCCTCCTCGAAGTTCGCGACGGCCTGCTGCACCTCCCCCAAACCCCCGGCCTCGGCTACACGATCCACGAAGAAAAACTCGAGCGCTACCAGGTGGCGCGCCAGGTAATCGAATAATGAAAAATCACTGGGCTGCTCTCGAACAGGGTGAAACCCTGATGGGCTCCTTCATCTCCACCGGCTATCCCGTCAATACCGAATTGATGGGCCTCGCCGGCTTTGACTTCGTGATCATCGATCTCGAACACGGTGTCTGTGCGGAGCGCGATATCCTCCACCAGCTTTACGCCCTGCAAGGCACGCCAGCCATTCCGCTAGTCCGCGTCGAGTCCCACGAGAAGCAACGCGTCCACCGTCTGCTCGATCTCGGCGTGCAGGGCATCATGTTCCCCCGCGTCGACAACGCCGAACAGGCGCGCGCCTGCATCGCCGCCATGCGCTACCCGCCCGACGGCGTCCGCGGCGTCGCCACGGTCGTCCGTGCCGCCGGCTACGGCTCGCACTACAACGAATACCGCGCCGATTCCAAAGCGAACCTCCTCCCCATCATTCAGATCGAAAGCGCCGAAGCCGTGAAGAACGTCGAAGAAATCGCCGCCGTTGACGGAGTTGGCGTCCTCTTCGTCGGCCCGATGGACCTCTCAACGAGTCTCGGCGTTTTCCGCCAGTACGACCATCCGCTCTTCCTCGACGCGCTGAACAAAACCCTCGCCGCCGCTAAGAAATACAACCGCGCCGCCGGCATCCTCCTGCCGAGTGTCGACACCACGCGCCACTACCGTGACCTGGGCTTCAACTTCATCACTGCCGGCACAGATATCCTCCTGCTGAAAACCGCCGCTGCACAACTCGTAAAAGACCTCCGGTCCGCCTGATCAACTGAAATGTCGCAGTCCCGAACATACTGTCACCTCGATTCCCGGTGTACACTTTACCTTGGCAGGATGAGGTGTGGCGAATTCACTCGTTGAACTGGTACAGTTCTCGCTTGGTCAGCATAGCCGCTCCGGAACCCAAAAAATTCTGGAATGGGTGTGTGTCCACTTTGGTGCATACTGCGGGATCTTTTGGAAGGAAGTAAAAGGTTCGGATCCGCGCGTTTTGTATACGGCGGCCGATTGGTTTTCGTCGAGCCAGCCTTGGTCACGCCATGATCTGCCGTATAATTCTTTGACCGGCGATACGATCCGCACCGGTCGGACCGTTGTTGCGAGTGTGGACGACCACCGAATCAATAACGACACTAACTTTTGTTTCCGCCATGGTATTAAAACTGTGTGCTGTCTTGCGACAGGGCAGCATGGTACGCTGAATCTCTATTGGCAGGTACCTCGGGAACTGTCAGATGAGGAAGTGGCGCTCGCCGAGCAGATCGCCCGCTTGATGACAAGTCTCCACGAGGCAGTTCAAAGCTCATTTCGCTTCGAGATGTTAGATGCGGTAAAGGTGATTCTCCAGTCGGTTGAAATGCCCATCGGTGGTGACGACAGTCTGGAACGCGCGGACCTCGTCTTGAATTCAGTGGCGAATGCGGTAGGTAAGTTCATGCAGTGCGAAGAAGCCTCGATTTTCCTCACCGACCCTTGGGATGAGTCGGAGGTATTTCGACTTCGGGGGTCCAATGCGCCAACGGGATTAATTAAGAAGTGGTATCGCGCCGGCGATTCCGGACCCACTGGCTTCGTCCTGGGCGAACGGAGGAGGCTCTGGTTCTTTGACTGGAAGCACTATCTGCGCGATACCGCGATCTATCCGCAATACAAGGGTCTGACTGGGCCAGACATCGACGCGGTAACGAATAGTAAAAACATTGACTTTTCCACCCGTCCCGAAAGCTATATGGCCGCCCCCATAATGGCCGGAAAGACCATTCTCGGCGTGGTCCGATGTAGCAAAGCCACTAGCTCGCCCTATTATTTCTCAGATCTTGAGGTCGATGCGTTAGAGTTAGTGGCCGTTCAAATCAGCCAATTCTGGCAGCAGTATCTTTCACGGATCCAACTTACTCGCGAGATAGGAGTCTGGCGCAAATATGCGGACGTAGTTGCGGGATTAAATCGTTTCGTCTCTAGGGAACTCCGGAGATCGGATATCCGTGAACAGGCGATCATGCAACGCTGTATTGATGAGATCGAGACGGTTCTCCCGTTCACGGATGTGCTAAGCATCCGTCTGGCGGATAAGGGCGCCAGGGAACTCTACTTTGCGGCCGTCGGAGGAAAAGGATGGACTTCGCTGGTTCCGGCCGAGGCCGAGCGAATCAGACGAAAACGGTACTCATTGCAAGCCGGTCACAAATCGGTGGGCGCGCAGGCGTTTCGTTCGCAAGATACTTACCATGTTGCGGATGCCCGCACCGACCCGTATCACGAGATTACCTTCGAAAATCTCCGTAGTGAAATTGTTGCGCCAATCAGCCTGCGTGATGATAGGTACGGCGTTCTGACGATTGGCACCACGAGCAACCTCGCATTTCGGCCCTACGCACAAACGTTGGCAACGCAGTTAGCCCAGCAGTTGGGGCTGTATATCCACTTGGCGCGATCTATCGCAAAGTTGCGAGCGATAGAGAAGGATTTGGAAAATACGAACAAAGTGCAAACGCAGTCTTTCGAGGACTTGCAGCACCAAATCAAGAGTCCGCTTCGCCAAGGTCTGGAACGATGTCGGGAGGCATTGTCCATCCCGGACGACGATCAGACGCGCACTATGCACTTGCTGGCGATCCGTGGCATGGTCACGAAGGCCCGAAACGTCGCGCTGCAACTTGAAACCTTCGTTTCTCTCGCGAAGGAGTCTTCGCTACCATTTCGACCAGTCCGCTGGGAGGTCGCGGCGGCAGCGAGACTTTTGCGGGAGACATGCGAAGATAATAGGCGCCTTTACGACCGTAGAGTGCTGCGATACCAACTCGACATGAGATCATTGGAGATCCTAGGTAACTATCTGGTGCTCGTAGATGAGGCGCTACTCCCGATCGCGGTGAGCAATGTGATCGACAACGCCTACAAATACAGTTACCGGGGGGCAACTATTTCGATTGCCGGGGGCGTATACAATTCTCAGTTTTATCTTTCGATTTCCAACACCGGACTGCCGATAACAAAGGAAGAAATTCCGAGGCTTCGACAACGGGGGGAACGCGGCGAGAGAGCGAAGCTTACCGTCGGGGAGGGATCGGGACTCGGTTGGTGGCTAGTGGACCACATCATGCGGGCTCACCGAGGTGTTTTTGTCGTAAATCCGACAACAGCGGCCGGCGTTACGGAAATTAGGCTAGTTTTTCCAACAGATGTGAGAGGAGCGTGAAAGGTTAACTGCATGGATTACATTGTATTAGTTGAGGACGGCCCAGATTGGATTGCGGCTGCTCTGGAAGCACTCAAGGCGAGTTTCGCAGGAATCGAGGTATCGTGTATTTACAGCGAGTCCGAGTTCGTTAACCGTCTTGACGAATTTCGAAAATTACCACCTAAGTTGTTTGTCCTCGACGTTATGTTGCCTTGGTCCGAGCCCAGTCCGGACATGCCCGATGCCCCTGAGGATGTGAAGGCGAACGGATTCTGGCGCGCCGGAGTACGTTGTCAAAGGCGATTGACTCAAACTGCGGAACTCAATCGCATCCCAGCAGTTTTTTGGACAATAATCTCGCGCAGGGACATGGAGCGCCAGTTTGAGGGATTACAGCTCCCACCCGATACTTTTTACGTGTCAAAGGATGGAGGGGTGGGCGAATTGGTCGCGCGAGTAAGAGAGATAATTGGCTAGGAAATTTTCACCTGAATTGTCACTACGGATATATTTTTCAGCATGGAGCTCTTCGGAAGCTGAAAAAACAAGCTCTCGCGAAAGAGACCGGTCCCTGTTCCTCGTCGACTTTTGTCGCTTAGATGATGCAACAGTTTCTGCTGAAAATAGGCGAGAGCTTGGCTCCAACCCCATCCGGACTGCTCGACGATCACAGGAGCATATCGGTCTGCCCACCGCCGGAACATCCAGGTTTCGCCGACCGTCCCATGTTGCAGAGCGCAGAACAGACGATCATCGGTCAAGAATTGATTTTCATGCAATAGGCGCTCAAGAACATCTACAAAGTCCGTTTCACGAGTTTCGGCGGGTGCGATGATCTTAACGATCTCGAAGAGAGCCAGTTCGAGCGTCTGGTTCGTCCACGACGCAACTTCCGGAATAAAGACCGCCCCATCAAGCCCGTCGAAGGAATCGCCGTCAATGTACCACTTAAGGGGCTCAGTATTCCCTCGAATCATCGGACGCCAGACCGTGTCAAACCATCGATCATCCACCTGATTCCACTGCAGCGCGTAACGTGCCGAGACAGTCAATGGAAGTTCATCACAAAAGCGGTCACGAAGATCTACCGCGTCGAGTAGTTTTTCGAGTGCATCCGCAAGCACAGTCGGCTGCGCCAGACCGGCTGCCAGATGAAACAGTGAATCCAGCTCGCGATTGGAGAGTGCGGCCGCGTGCGACTCCATGACCTTGGCCATGGCCGCCGTTAGTCCGGCGAGCGGTCCACGGCGCGCTTCTCCCAAAGGTAAAGCCTCCAAAATCCAATCGGCGGGCTTGGTTCGCTGGTCGTCAATCGGGAGATCTTCGCCCGAGAGCCACAGGCGAAGTTGTTCGCAGGGCAATTCCGTCATCTGGTCAAGCACCCGTGGTTCCCATTCGCGCCAAGTCTGAGGAGGCAAGGGAACAATTCTTTCAATCATAATTCCTCCTTAATTCGATGGTAGCTCATTGGTTGGGTGTTCGAAGGTCGGAGATCGCCTAGTCCCGGCACCATTGAAGTAAGGCTGCGCCATACTTCCCCACTAGTGCCGAATTATGTCGAACACGCGCCCTGCGCAGGGGATCCTCAATCACTGGCCGTTGGATGCAGCCGACGAAATTCTCTTTGACATCATTGCCACCAAATTCAATTTGTTGGTGAATATATTCAGGGATGACGGTGGCCAGACGGCCCGGATCGAGGCTCATCGGATGCCCACCGCTGGAAAGTAGCGCCTCTCGCGGTGACGGGTAATGATGTTTGTAAAGTCCACAGTCCTGAACGGAAGGACGAAGCAGTGTAATGCTTCGTTCGATAGGATACCCTAGTACGGCGAGCCACCGGTTCCTGTTGAAGCACCGCCAAACTCCGACTCGGGCGACCCAACTCTCCGGCCTCGACGGCTCTGCCACTCCCTCAAAGCGGTCCTCTAGTGATGCCCACACGGGGTGGTATGGATGGCCTTTCTGTGTGAAGTCGCGGAGCAACTTTAGGATGGCTCCGACGTGATCCTTCTTGGGGCGTCCCTCTAAACGGCGGGAATGCCATTTCTGTACCGCTTCTATAAGAAATTAAAATCATATAAAACTTTTGTATGATTTTTAAAAAATTAATTAAC